>HBJMC02800__coassemble_5340_pt1 | contig 3819 bp, 5 predicted proteins | sample HBJMC02800__metabat2_low_PE_013 | metagenome-assembled genome bin HBJMC02800 | reverse complement strand
CGATCCATGCGTCCGACTGCATCTGCCGCAAACAGTGCGGGAACGCCTGCCCATTCCCCCGGCTGCCGGACCGATGCGCGCAGATACCGGAATAACGCGCAAAAAGGGAAGCGCAGCGGGCCTGCCGCCGCGCTTCCCTTTTTGCCGCCGCGCAGGGGCCCGCTTCGGCGCCTGTAGTTACAGCCCCAGACTGTTGACCCATTCGTTCACGTCGTCGGCGCTGGCACTGCTGCGGAAACGCTGGCCTTCCAGCCAGGTGCCGGTGCCGGCAGCTTCGGCCAGCAGCGTGCCGCTGTCGCCAAGGCTGGAGCTGGACGAGGTGCAGAACGGGATCACCGTTTTGCCGGTGAAATCGTTGGCCGCCACAAAGCTGGAAGTCGGCCAGGCCGCGATGCCCCACCAGATGGGATAGCCGATAAAGACGGTGTCATAACTGTCCCAGTTGTCCGGCGTGGCGGCGGCCAGCTCCACATCCCGCAGCGATTCGTCGGCATACTCCTGGCTGACACGGCTGTTCTCGTTGGTCCAGTCCAGGTCGTCATCGGTATACGGCTCGGCCGGGGTGATCTCGAACAGGTCGCCGCCGGTGGCCTCGGCGATGGTCTGGGCCACCGCTTCGGTGTGGCCGCTGGCCGAGAAATAGACCACCAGCACATTGCCGCCGGCTGCGGCGGCGTCGCCCTCCGCCCCGGAAGAAACAGTGCCGCTTTCGGATGCGGCCGGGGTCTCGGCGGGTGCGGGCGTTTCAGCGGCCGCCGGGCTTTCAGAAGCGACGGAGGCACCGGCGTCCGACGGCGCCTGCCGGCTGCAGCCCGCCAGTGTACCCACCGACAAAACCCCTGCCAGAAGCAGGGCGGAAAGACGAGTCATACGTTCCATATACAAAGCCTCCTGCAAGTTTACCGTTTGGTTTTTGGGGGGAACCGTTTCTTCGGCTCTGTGCACATTGTACCCCGCCTTTTTTCGGCTGAGAAGTTCCGATTGGTTGGGCAGTTTTCACCTTCGGGTATAAGCTGGCAAAGCAGTTTCCTTCTGCCCGGCAAAGTTCCGCACTCCTCTCAGCAAACGAAGGGCATCCCCGATGCGGCGGATCGCGTCCTGATGACCATCAACGGCGGCACGCTGGTCCTGACCTGCAACGGCGATGATGACACCGCCGTTGACTGCGACGGGACCTATACGAACAACGGCGGCGACCTGACGACCAACGATGGCTCCGAAAACGCCCCGAACCAAATGGGCGGCACAGGCGGCCGCGGCGGTATGGGCGGCCAGGCAGACCCGGCGCCTGCAGCAGGCAACGGCTTTTCGCCCGGCGCGTGAACATATGTCAGGCAGCCGGCTTCCCGCCGCTGTAACAATCACAAAAGCGTGCGCCGCAGGTCTTTATCCTGCGGCGCACGCTTTTCTTCCGGCAGCCGGTTCAATTCCGCCAAGTATCCAAAGGAACCTGTCCGTTTTGCAGGCCTTACCGCCCGTTTTCGATATTCGCCGGGCGGCGCCGGCGTCCGCTCAGCGGAAGGACACGACCTCCACCCCCGCATCCCTGGCCATCTGCCGCCAGTGGTCCAGCTGGGCGGGGGCGGGGGCGGCAAATTCCCCGCCCGGCGGGGTCAGGCCCAGCCGGCGGTATTTGCCCTCGCCGTAGCGGTGGTAGGGCAGCAGTTCCAGCGTGGCGTCGGGGCAGCGGTCCCGCACAAAAGCAAAGGCAGCGGCCATCTGCTCATCGCTGCCGTTGACCCCCAAAATGGCGGGGATGCGCACCGTCATCGGGATGCCCAGCCGGGCGGTGCGGGCCAGGTTTTGCAAGATCAGGCCGTTGTCCGCGCCGGTGTACTGCCGGTGCCGCACAGGGTCCAGCAGTTTCAGGTCCATAAAGATCCGGTCCATCCTGGCCAGCACCGGGGCCAGGCGGTCAATGTCAAACTGGCCGCAGGTCTCGATGGCCAGCGAAATGCCCTCGTCATACAGCGCGCCCGCCAGCTCGGCCAAAAACTCCGGCTGGGCGGTGGCCTCGCCGCCGGAAAAAGTCACTCCGCCGCCGGAAGCCCGGTAGAAGATCTCCTGCCGGTGCACCTCGGCCAAAATTTCCCCGGTCTCGGCCCAGCGGGTCATGGGGTTTTGCAGGGTCTGCCCTTCCGGGTTTGCGCACCAGGCGCACCGCAGCGGGCAGCCCGCCAGAAAGATGACGGTGCGGATGCCGTCCCCGTCGTTGACCGAATAGTTTTGCAGCTGCATGATATAGCCGCCCATCGGCAGATCCCCCCCCTGTGCCGGTCAGAAACCGCTGTGCTCGGTGCGGGCGATGATGGCGTCCTGCATCGAGCGGGACAGGTTGACAAACTGGGTCGAGTACCCGGCCACCCGCACCAGCAGGTCCCGGTGCTCTTCCGGGCGGCGCTGGGCCTCGCGCAGCACATCGGACGAGATGCAGTTGAACTGCACATGGAAGCCGCCCCGGCCGCAAAATGCAAGAAGCAGTTTGCCCGGAACGCAGACGCAGGCGCCGTTTTTTTTCGGCTGCCGCCCGCCGCGCCTGGCGCACATCCCTGCCCGGCGCGGCATAGGCTGGTGCGGGAGGTGTTTGTATGCCAAGTGGAACTTTACAGGTCTACGCCGCCGTGGCCGGGCAGAGCGCCCCGCTGGCCGGCGTGACCGTGACGGTTTATGACGAGAATGGCGCCCGCCTGGCCCGCGTGCAGACCGACGGCCAGGGCATGGCCCCGGAGCTGACGCTGGATGCGCCCGACCGCGCCCTGAGCCTGGACGAGTCCAACACCACGGTACGGCCCTACGCGGTATACCAGCTGACCGCCGCGCTGGCCGGCTGGCAGGAGCAGAGCCTTGCAGGCGTGCAGGTGTTTGACGGCCAGCAGACGGTGGCCCGGCTGGATCTTCTGCCTGCCGACACCGCGCTGGCCGCCGCGCGGCAGGGGCCGGTGGTCATCCCGGAGCATGTGCTGTTTGCCGGGGGCGGCGGCAGCGGCCGCCCGCCCGCCGACCGGCAGGCCGACCCCCGCGTGCTGACCGAGGTGGTCATCCCCCGGCGCATCACGGTGCATCTGGGCGCGCCGTCCTCCACCGCCCGCAACGTGACGGTGCCTTTCCAGGAGTATATCGCCAACGTAGCCTCCAGCGAGGTGTACCCTACCTGGGAAGGGCATCGCAGCTCACAAACAGCACGGCAGTCCATAAGAAATCTGCCGAGCATTCGACAATTATCCCGTCCATTTGCAAAGCACTACATCATTCATCCATGCCGCGCAATCGCTCTGCCGCCGGGCCCGATTTTCCGGGTTCGGCGGTTTTGTCTTGTTTCTTCTTGATCTCGTTTAGAAAGTATTTCGGAGCGGCAGCAATTACTTTGATCGAAAAAGAGTTCAATGAAATTGAAAAGGCACTTTCCAATATCACCATTCACGGGAACCGTGCAGATGAAGATATTGCAAAGCTGCGAGAATAAAGCAAAGCCAGCGAGCCGGCGGGCGGGCAAAATGAACGGCGCATCCTGCGCCGCTGTCCACAGCCCTGTCCCCTTTGCAGACAGGCGATCAAGGGGCGACAGCATGGAACTGGCCAATGCGCTGCGCCGCATCTCCGGGGACAGGGTGGACGTCCGCGATCTGCTTCAGGTCCTTGCCAAAGCCGGAAACCAATACCGCGGCGTTGCCCGCAGGGGCGTCCAGGCGCCGGAGATGCAGGTGTGCGGCTACACCACCCGGGAGATTGCCGAACTGTACGGCGTGCGCAGCAACGTGGTGGCTGCCTGGGTGAGCCGGGCCAGGCAGATGCTGAAAAAGGAGCGTACTCTGTCTGCCG
>HBJMC02800__coassemble_2826_pt1 | contig 5617 bp, 3 predicted proteins | sample HBJMC02800__metabat2_low_PE_013 | metagenome-assembled genome bin HBJMC02800 | reverse complement strand
TGCGCCGCATGATGCGGGTACCGCAAACCGGTAATGTCGGCGTCAGCCGACTGAGGGGTGCGGCACATGATCTTGCCAATATCCTTCCGAGTTGCCTCAATCCTCCCCGGCCTTGCGGTGCGGTGCTTCCACAAAACCACAGTGCCCCCTCCGCAACCCTTCCCGGCGGGCGTTCTCGCCCGCCGCTGCACTCCCATGGGGCCGCCCACAAAAAAGCACCAGAGCGCCGCAAAGCGGCGCCCCGGTGCAAAAAGTGGGAAAAAGAAAAGGGGTCAATCGTTGGTGTAATACTGCGCCTGGGCGTGCCACAGCTTGTGGTACAGGCCGGCCGCGTCGGCCACCAGCGCGTCGTGGCTGCCGGTCTGGACGATGGCGCCCTGGTCAAACACCGCGATCTCGTCGCAGAACTTGCAGCTGGACAGCCGGTGGCTGATATAGATGGCGGTCTTGTCGCCGGCGATGGCGTCAAACCTGGCGTAGATCTCCGCCTCGGCGATGGGGTCCAGCGCGGCGGTGGGTTCGTCCAGCACGATGAAGGGCGCGTCCTTGTACAGCGCGCGGGCAATGGCGATCTTCTGCGCCTCGCCGCCGGAGATCTCGACGCCGTCCTTGTCCAGGTCCTTGTACAGGCTGGTGTCCAGCCCCTTGGGCATGGCGTCCAGCCGGGTTTCAAAACCGGCGTCGGCCAGGCAGCGGGCGGCGCGGTCCCTGTCATATTCGGCGGCGCCGGCCACATTCTCGCCCAGCGGCATGGCCAGCAGCCGGAAGTCCTGGAACACCACCGAGAAGATGCCGATATAGTCCTGGTAGCGGTATTTGCGGATGTCGATGCCGTTGAGCAGGATCTCGCCCTCGGTGGGGTCGTACAGGCGGCACAGCAGCTTGATAAAGGTGGTCTTGCCGCTGCCGTTGGGGCCCACCACCGCCAGCCGGCTGCCGATGCGGAACCTGACGTTCACATGCCGCAGCGCCCAGCGGTCGCTGCCGGGGTAGCGGAAGGACACGTCCTTGAACTCCACCAAATAATTCCGGTCGGACCGCTTCTCGGTGGTCAGGGTGCCCTGGTACATGTGGTTGGGCAGATCCAGGAACCGGAAGGTGGCGTCCAGGAAGCTGCCGTTGGCCCGCACCTGGCCCAGCGCCTGCAGCAGCAGCGAGATGCCGCCGAACAGCTCGGTGGCCGACCCCACGTACTGGGTGACCAGGCCCACGTCAAAGGCGCCGCCCCAGGACTTGAGGCAGACGAACAGATAGACCGCGCAGGTCATCACCGCCGAGAGGGCCTGGGAAAGCCCCATCAGCAGGCCGATCCTGCCCTTGGACATCTTTGCCAGCGTACCGCCGGGCGCGAACAAAAGCGTGTCCCGGTCCGTCATGATCGGCCGGCAGACATTTTCCTGCTGGCGGTACATCCGCATATCGGCGGAGCGTTTCGTGTCGGCAGCCAGAAAGCCGAAGGTGCCGAAAAGCCGGTTGCCAAAGGTGAAAAGCGACGCCTGCTGGCTCAGCGCCAGGTTTGCCTTGTTGCCGCAGGCGGAGGAAGCCGCCACCGCTGCCACCATGGCCGCCAGCACCGCAAGCAGCGCCAGCGGGCTGTTCAAAAAGGCCAGCGGGCTGCCGGCGGGCAGGTCAGTCAAAAACAGCGTCAGCGTAAAGCCGATGCCGCCTGCCACCTGCACCGCCGCCTTGCAGAGATCCGGGAAGATCAGCAGCGTCTGGTTCAGGCCGAATCCCTGCCAGTTGTCGTTTTGGGATACCTGCGAGTACAGGTCGTAGACCTCCTGCCGGTCCACCTCGGCATAGTCCAGCGTCAGCATCTTGTCCGCCAGCGGCTTGAACCGCACGGCGCTCAGGCGGGCCCTCTCGTACCCCATCCACCGCTTGAGCGCGCCGTTTGCCAGCGCCAGCAGCGCGGTGACGCCCACCGTCAGCGCCGCCCAAAAGGCCAGCCGCTGCGGGTCCCGCCCGCCGGACAGCTCGCTGATGATCCGCGCCGACAGCCAGATGGTGACATAGGGCGCCAGCGCCCCGCAGACCGAGCTGAGCAGCGTCGAGGCAAAAAATCCGGGGCTTTGCCGGAACCACATCTTCCAGGCCCGCAGGTTCTGTTTCCAGCAATGGGCAAACGACGGCTTTGCCGGTTTCTCTTTGTCTTTCCCGTTACCCGATGTCTGCGCCATCTTCGCTGCCCCCTTCCTGGTAATACTTGCTCTGCACCGCAAACAGTTTGGCGTAGCCGCCGTTTGCGGCCAGCAGGCTCTCGTGGGTGCCCTGCTCGGTGATGCGGCCCTGCTCCATAAACAGGATGCGGTCACAGAAGCGTGTGGACGCCAGCCGGTGGCTGATGAACAGCGCGGTGCGCCCGGCGGTCATCCGGCTGTATTTCTGGTAGATGTCGTCCTCGGCAATGGGGTCCAGTGCGGCGGTGGGTTCGTCCAGCGCCAGGATCGGCCCGTTTTTGTACAGCGCCCGCGCCAGCATCAGCCGCTGGGTCTGCCCGCCGGAAAGTTCCACGCCGTCCTCGTACACCTTGCGGCCCAGCTTGGTGTCCAGCCCGTGGGGCAGGGCGCGCACCGCTTCGGTCAGGCCGGCCTGGTCCAGGCAGCGCCACACCCGGCCGGTGTCGATGGTATCCAGCCGCTGGGCCACGTTCTCGGCCACGCTGGCCTCCAGCACCGAAAAGTCCTGGAACACCGCCGAGAACAGCGCGTAGTAATCCCAGCGGTTATACTGCCGGATGTCCTGCCCGTTCAAGAGCACCCGCCCCCGGGTGGGGTCCAGGAACCCGCAGGCCAGCCGCACCAGCGTGGTCTTGCCGGCGCCGTTCAGGCCCACGATGGCCAGCTTTTCGCCGGCGTGGATGGTCAGGTCGATGTCGTGCAGGGTGTCTGTCTCGGCTTCCGGGTAGCGGTAGCTCACATGGTCAAAGCGGATCTCGCAGGGCATATCGGGGGCGCCGGGCAGCGGCTTGCCGCCCTCAAAGCGGAACGGCTCCGGCCAGTCCAGCGTTTCCCGCAGCAGAGAGATCTCCAGCGACTGGCGGTGCAGCTCGGTGCCCTTGGACAAAATGCCGGTCACCCACTGGGTAAAGCCGCTGACCGCCGTAAAGTACAAAAGAAACTGGGACACCGGCAGCCCTTCGGTCAGCGCCAGCCAGATCAGGTAGGCGTAGGCGATGCCGTCGCGGGCAAAGGTCAGCGCCAGGTCGGCCACGTCGATCCACAGGTAGTGCAGCTGCCGCTGCTTCAGGTAGTCCTGGAACAGCCGCCGCACCCGCGCCCAGACCTCGTCCAGCCAGGGCTTCAGGCCGAAAATGCGGATATCCTTGGCGTAGGAGCGGTCGGTGGCGGTCCGCTGCAGGTAGCCAAAGCGGTTCCAGTATTCCTCCTCCTCGTCCCGGTGGCGGTAGACCCAGGCGTTGATGCGGTTGCTGAACAGGTAGCCCGCCACCGTGGTGGCCAGCACCACCGCCAGCAGCAGCGGATGCAGCCCGGACAGCAGCGCCAGATAGACGGCAAAGCCGATCAGGTTGGTCAGCAGGTCGGTCAAGGTGGTCCAGATGGCCTCGGTGGCTTCGCTGTTGCTGGAGCAGATGTTGTAGGACCGTTGGACCTGCTTGAGGAAGGCGGTGTCCAGCGTGTTGACAAAGGAGGTGCCGGCCAGCTTGTCAGACAGCCGCGTCACCAGCCCGGTGCGCACCGCGATGCGGCCATAGATGGCGTTTTCTTTCAGGTAGGCGTTCAGGCCGTACAGAACAAACAGCGCCGCGCCAAAGGCTAAGATCACCCCCACCAGCACTTCCAGCGGGGCGTGGGTCTCCACCTGCTCCAGCACCGCCGGGGCCAGCAGCAGCTGGGCGATGGTCCCGCCCGCCGCGGACACCGCGATGCCCACGCACAAAAGCGGCACGCTTTTGTAGCTGCGCCAGGCGTTGCCCAGCATGAACGCGGTGTTCTGCCACATGTTGTAGGTTGGTTTTTTTGTTGGATCCATGCAAATGCTCACCTCTTTGCCATTACCATACCACAACAAAAGGTCCCCGGCACATTCCGGGGACGAATTGCCGTTTTTGGGGGACGAACTGCAAAACCGGGGGGCGCGCGGCGCATCGGCCCCTACGCAGGGCGGCAGCTCCCCCCAAAGCCTCCCCTGCAAGGGGAGGTGGATGCGCCGCAAGGCGCAGACGGAGGGGTGCATTGCCGCTTTGCGGCCGAAATATCCGACAAGGCCCGGCAGAGCCTTGCCCTGCCCCCGTAGGGGACGATGCTCGCATCGTCCCGGAAACCCTGCGGTGGTGCAAAGGCCCCAGGCGGCGGGCGATTTCGCCCGCCCTACATTGCGGCCGTAAACAGGTGCCGGCCCGCAAACACCAGCCATCCGTCAGCCCCTACGCAGAGGGGCGGCATCCGCAGGGCGTGCGGCGGCCTGCGGATGCCGGTCTCGCCGCCCGTATGCCTTGCATTGTAGGGCGGGCGTTCACGCCCGCCGGGGAGGTTTGGGGAGGAGTGACGCCGTTGTTTTGCGTAAGCGCCGCACCGCAAGGCCGGGGGGGGAGTGAGGCAAACCGGGAGGGTATTGGCAAGGTCATGTGCCGCACCCCTCAGTCGGCTGACGCCGACAGCTCCCCTTACAGGGGAGCCTTCCGGGTGGCGGTCCCCCCAAAGCCTCCCCTGCAAGGGGAGGTGGATGCGCCGCAAGGCGCAGACGGAGGGGTGCATTGCCGGTTTGCGGCAAAAATATCCTGCAAGGCCCGGCAGGACCTTGCCCTGCCTCCGTAGGGGACGATGCTTACATCGTCCCGGAAATCCTGCGGTGGTGCCAGGCCCCCGCGGCGGGCGAAATCGCCCGCCCTACAAAGCCGTCGCGAGCGGGCAGCAACGCACAAACGCCAGCCATCCGCCAGGCCCGCCGGGGGGCCTGGTGCCAGCCCAGAAGGATACTCGCAAGGCAAGGTGCCGCACCCCTCCGTCGCCTGGGGCGACATTACCGGTTTGCGGTGCCCGCATCGCGCTGCGTGTGCTGAAGCACACTTGCGTTCTGCGACCGCTGCGTTGCCGCGAAGCGGCAAAGACCGGAGCGGTGAGCGAAGGGCGGTCCTATGCTTTCTATCGCCGAACAGGCGATAATAAAAGGAGTGACGGCCGTTTGCCGCATGAGAAACAGCTTTCTCCGCCGCAGGCGGCGCTCGACTCCGCAGCCCCTTACAGGGGAGGCTTTATAGGCGGCAGTCCCCCCAAAGCCTCCCCTGCAAGGGGAGGTGGATGCGCCGCAAGGCGCAGACGGAGGGGTGCATTGCCGGTTTGCGGCAAAAATATCCTGCAAGGCCCGGCAGGACCTTGCCCTGCCTCCGTAGGGGACGATGCTTGCATCGTCCCGGAAACCCTGCGGTGGCGCAAGGCCCCCGCGGCGGGCGAAATCGCCCGCCCTACATTGCGGCCATAAACAGGTGCCAGCCCGCAAACGCCAGCCATCCGCCAGGCCCGCCGGCGGGCCGATGCAAGCATCGGCCCCTACGAAGGCGGCATCCGCAGGGCGTGCGGCGGCCTGCCGTTCCCAGTCCCACCGCCCGTATGCCTTGCATTGTAGGGCGGGCGTTCACGCCCGCCGGGGAGGTTTG
>HBJMC02800__coassemble_2456_pt1 | contig 6112 bp, 4 predicted proteins | sample HBJMC02800__metabat2_low_PE_013 | metagenome-assembled genome bin HBJMC02800 | reverse complement strand
ACGACCGGTTCATCCGCACCACCGACGACTACCACGTGGCCGCCATCCAGAAGATCTTCAAAAAGATGTACGACAAGGGCGACATCTACAAGGGTACCTACAAGGGCAAGTACTGCACCCCCTGCGAGAGCTTCTGGACCGAGAGCCAGCTGGTCAACGGCTGCTGCCCCGACTGCGGCCGCCCCGTGGTGGACGCCGAGGAGGAGGCCTACTTCTTCCGCCTGTCCAAGTACGCCGACCGGGTGCGCGACCTTTTGGTGAACACCGACTTTTTGCAGCCCCGCTCCCGCGTCAACGAGATGGTCAACAACTTCATCGACAAGGGGCTGGAGGATCTGTGCGTCAGCCGCACCAGCTTCAACTGGGGCGTGCCGGTGGACTTTGACCCCAAACACGTGGTCTATGTGTGGATCGACGCGCTGTTCAACTACACCACCGCCCTGGGCTTTATGAACGACCGCTACCCCGACAGCGACTACCAGACCTTCTGGCCCGCCGACGTCCACTTTGTGGGCAAAGAGATCGTGCGGTTCCACTCCATCATCTGGCCCGCCATGCTGATGAGCATGGAGATGCCCCTGCCCAAGCAGGTGTTCGGCCACGGCTGGCTGCTGCTGGACGGCGGCAAGATGTCCAAGTCCAAGGGCAACGTGGTGGACCCCTATATCCTGGCCGAGCGGTACAGCGCCGATGCGCTGCGCTACTTCCTGCTGCGGGACTTCCCCTTCGGCACCGACGGCAACTTCTCCAACGAGCTGCTGATCAGCCGCATCAACATGGACCTGGCCAACGATTTGGGCAACCTGCTGTCCCGCACCACCGCCATGGCGGACAAGTATTTCGGCGGCACGCTGCCCGCCGAACAGGCCGAAGGCCCGGAGGATGCCGAGCTGCTGGCCATGGCAAACGTCCTGCGCGGCAAGTACGAGGCCCAGATGGAGAAATACGCCTTCCAGAACGCGCTGGCCGACGTGTTCGCCGTCATTGCCCGCGCCAACAAGTACATCGACGAGACCGCGCCCTGGGTGCTGGCCAAGGACGAGGCCAACCGCCCCCGCCTGGCCCGCGTGCTGTACAACCTGGCCGAGACGCTGCGCATCTGCGCCACGCTGCTGCAGCCCTTTATGCCCGCCGCCTGCGACAAGATCTTTGCCCAGCTGGGCGTGACCGACAGCAGCCTGCGCAGCTGGGACAGCGCCGCCGCGTTCGGCGCGCTGCCCGCCGCCTGCACGCTGCACAAGGGCGAGAACATCTTCCCCCGCATCGACGCCAAGAAGGAGCTGGCCGAGCTGGAAGCCCTGGAGGCCGCCCAGAAGGCCGCCGCCCAGGCCGCCCAGCCGGAGCAGGCATCGGCCCGGCCCGCCGACGCCCCCGCCGAGATCACCAACCACGAGCCGGAGATCAGCTTTGACGACTTTATGAAAACCGAGCTGCGGGTGGCCGAGATCCGCGCCTGCGAGGCCATGAAGGAGAGCAAAAAGCTTTTGCACTTGACCGTCTTTGACGGCGAGCGGGAACGCTGCATCCTGTCCGGCATTGCCAAGTGGTACAAGCCGGAGGACCTGGTGGGCAAAAAAGTGGCCATCGTGGCCAACCTGGCCCCCCGCCCGATGATGAAGGGCAAGTACGTCAGCGAGGGCATGGTCGTTGCCGCCGACACCGAGGACGGCGGCTGCGTCATCCCCTTCTTCCCTGCCGAGGTCAAGGCCGGCAGCCGCATCCACTGAGTTTTTCTGCCGCTGCCGGCCGGGATCGCGCCGGCGGCGGCAGTTTTCTGTCGCCCGATCTCGGGCGCGCCCGGCGTCCGCCGCGGCTGCGCCCTGAGCGGAGTGCGCACAGGGAAGCATTGCCGCTCGCGCGGCAACCCCAAAGCGTCCTTATGCTTGCTCCGCTTTTGCAGGGAGGTCTGCCTTTTGTCCCGACCCGATTTGCCCGCAAGCCGGCCCGCCCGGCTGGACGCGCTGTTTGCCGGGCCCGCCGCCGCGGTGGCCCTGGCGGTGCTGTGCAACTGTTTGTGGGGCGCGGCGTTCCCCTTTATCAAGCTGGGCTACCGGCTGTACGCCATCGGCAGCGGCGACACCGCCTCCATCCTGGTCTTTGCCGGGGTGCGGTTCGTGCTGGCGGCGGCGCTGGTCTGGCTGTGCGGCCTGCTGGTCAACCGGCGGCCGCCCCGGTTCCCCTGCGGCCGGCTGCTGGCTGAGTGCTGCGCCCTGGGCCTGTGGCAGACCGGCCTGCAGTATGCGCTGTATTACAGCGCCGCCGCGGTGCTGACCGGCGCGCTGGGCAGCATCCTGAACAGCACCCAGAGCTTTTTGGGTGTGATCCTGGCCCATTTCCTCTGCGGCGGCAGCGACCGCCTGACGCCCCGCAAGCTGCTGGGCTGCGCGCTGGGCTTTGCCGGGGTGCTGGCCGCCAGCGTCACCGGCAGCGAGGGCGGCAGCCTGCCCGGCATGCTTGCCATGCTGGGGGCCGCCGCGGTGTTTGCCGCGGCAGGGCCGTGGAACAAGCGCATCACCCGCAAGGCCGACAGCTTTGCCGTCTGCTGCCTGAACCTGGGCGTTGGCGGCGGCGCGCTGGCGCTGCTGGGCCTTGCCATGGGCGGCAGGCTGCGCCCCCAGGCCGCCGGCGCGCTGCTGGTGCTTTTGTTCCTTGCCTTTATCTCCGGCGCCGGCTATGTGCTGTGGGCGCTGCTGATGAAAAACAACCCCGTATCCCGCATCGCGGTGTTCGGGCTGCTGATCCCGGTGGTGACGGTGCTGCTGTCGGCGCTGCTGAACGGCGAAACACTGGCCGACTGGCGCCACCTGGCCGCGCTGGCGCTGGTCTGCGCCGGCATCTGGCTGGTCAACCTGCGCCCCGCCCGCACAAAGGAGACTGACCATGACGGACATTTTTGACACCCACGCCCATTACTGCTCCCGCCAGTTTGAGCCGGACCGGGACGCGCTGATGCAGGCGCTGCCCGCCGCCGGCGTGACCGGCGTGCTGGAGTGCGCCACCCATTCCGGCGACGCGCCCCGCGTGCTGGCGATGGCGCACAAGTACCCGTTTGTCCACGCGGCGCTGGGCATCCATCCCGAAAGCCTGGGCGAGGAAAACGCCCCCACCGTGGCCGTCTACCACGGCGACTGGCGGGCCGAGCTGGCCGCGATGCGCCCGCTGTTCGACGACCCGGCCGTGGCCGCTGTGGGCGAGATCGGCCTGGACCACCACTGGCCGCTGCCCGCGCAGGAGCAATACGACCTGTTTGAAGCGCAGCTGCAGCTGACCGCCGAGCTGGACCTGCCGGTTTCCGTCCACGACCGGGAAGCCCACGCCGAGACCTACGAGCTGCTGAAAAAGTACAAGCCCCGCGGCGTGCTGCACTGTTACAGCGGCAGTGCCGAGGACGCCGCCTGGCTGGTGGACCAGGGCATGTGCCTGGGCTTTGGCGGCGCGGTGACCTACAAGGGGGCCAAGCGGGCGGCCAAAGTGCTGGCCGCCATCCCGCACGAGGCCGCCGTGCTGGAGACCGACTGCCCCTACATGTCCCCCACCCCGGTGCGCGGCAAGCGCAACGACAGCCGCAACATCACCTATGTGGCCGAGTACATCGGCACACTGTGGGAGATGCCCGCCCAGCAGGTGCTGACCCTGACCGCCGCCAACGCCCGCCGGGTGTTTGGGGTGTAAAAGCCCTTACAACCAATCATGACAGGATGTGTTCTCTATGTTGACTGAATTTCGCCCCCACATGCCGCGCCCCCGCAGCTGGTTTGCTTCCGAGCGGCAGGCACTGGCCTCGATGCGGCATCCGGCCGCAGCTGCCACCCTTTTGTTCGGCTGCCTGTTCATTGTACAGCTCGCCTTTTTGTGCTGGTGTAATCTGACCCAGTGGCAAAGCCATCTGGACGGCGATTCCTCCACCCAGATCGTGAAGGTGCTGGAGATCTGGAAAGCAGGCTCCCTCTCGCTTTCCAACTGGAACGACACCACCACCCTGCTGCTGGACATGCCGCTTTCACTGGCTGCCGCGCTGATGCCCATTTTCCGCGACCCGTTTACCGCCTACGGCGTCAGCAATATCATCTGGCTTGCACTGCTGATTTACGGCCTGTGGCAGCTGCTGCGCCGGGCGGATTGTCCGCTCCACCTGCGGTTTCTGGCCCTGTTCCTGATTTTGACTCCATACAGCTACACCGAGGTGCTGGGCTACGCCAACTGCCTGCTGGTGCAAAGCGCCTACTATCTGGTACGGGCAGTCTACATGGTCTATCTGCTGTACGGCCTGGTACAGCTGGAACGGCGCGAAAAAGGCTTCGGCCATCTGATCACCTGGCTGTTCACGCTGGGGCTGGGGGCATGGATCGCAATGTCCAGCGGCACATTCATGCTGCTGCTGGTTTTGCTGCCGGTGATCGCCGGGTTCGTGCTGCGCGCCTTTGCCGCCAACCGTCCCCGCCTGCTGCTGACGCCGGGCGCGGCGTTCCTGGCTCTCAACCTGCTGGGCTTTGGCGCGGGGTATTTTGTGCAGCGGCATGTCATCCATTTTTCGTCCCGCGATGCCATTATTGCCTGGAACACCTACACCGAGTTTCTGCCCAACCTTTCCAAGGTCATTCAGGGCTATCTCAAACTGACCAACGCCCTGCCCGCCGACGGCGGCGTGACCATTCTTGGGGCTCAGGGCATCATGTTCGGCATCTCGTTTGTGGCTGCCCTTGTAATTTTGTGCGGCGTCCTGCTCTGCCTGTGGCGCATCCTCCACGCCCCTGCGGCTGCCTGCCGGGCGTCGGGGACGCCCCGCGGCCTGCTGTTCGCCTGCCTGCTGGGCATTGTGGGGGTGGATACGCTGATTTTGATCGGCGCGTCACTGGCCTACGGCGAGCTGGTTTATGAAAGCCGCTACCTGATTTTCCTGCTGATGGCGGCGGTTCTGCTGCTGGTTCTCTGCCTGCCCTGGTTCCAGCGGGCCGGTGGCCTGTATGCGCCGGTCTCTGTGGTTTTGGCGGCCGTCTGTGTCGCCAACGCCTTCCTGTGCGACTATGGGTACGTCACCAATCCCAGCTATGACTTCTCCTATGCCGAAACGGTGACCGCCGCGCTGGACGAAGCCTACCCCGACGTGCAGGTGGTTTACATGGTTGCCGACGACCACGACCGCAAGGTGCTGCGCACGGCCGATGAGACCAAAGTCTACCGCATCGTCACCAGCAATTACAACCCCGGCGACTATACCTACTACCAGGACGGCACCGGGCTGGAAAACGGCAGCCTGCTGCTTGCCACTGACAAGCAGTACGCCGCCATGGACCCGGAACTGGCCGCCCGATTTGAAAAGACCGACCTGCCCCAGTTCTGGCTGTACATGGACGCCACCGGCTACAGCACCAACGACCCGCAGCCCTACAACGTCTATTACTGCGCCGACGGCGGCATCGACCTGAGCAGCCTGCCCTACTGATGGGCCCGCCCTCTGGGCATCGCCGCAAAAAGCCGCCCGCGGCCCTTGACCTGGCCGCCGCCACACGATACAATGAAGATACCGCAGGCCGTCTGCCGGCCCTGCCCACTGTCAAATATTGATTCAGGAGTGTCTTAATATGAAAGCACGCATCCCCAAGCACCGCGAATTTATCATCGACTTTCCCAAGGAAGTCCCCGAAGCCAAGGCCAACGAGGGCTGGGACAAGCTGATGGCCATTGTGGAGGACTACAAAAAGAGCCACAACGGCCAGTCGGTTTACTCCCCCACCTTCATCGAGGACTGCGAGCCCGCCGTCAAGGAGCTGCAGAAAGAGTACGGCTTCACCTACACCATCCAGGAAACCAAGTGATCCCATGCCGGGCAGCCGCAGCGCCGCCCGGCATTTTTGCGCGCCTCGCGCCGAGCCTTTCTTTGCTTTCAAAGGAGCCTGCCATGCCGGAACATCCCATCCTGCACACCCCGCGGCTGACCCTGCGCCGCTTTGCTCCCGCCGACCGGGACGCGCTGTTCGCCATTTTCTCGGACCCGCGCACCAACACCTTTCTGCCCTGGTTCCCGCTGCAAAGCCGGGAGCAGGCGCTGGAATTTTACGCCAGCCGCCACGCCGGCCCCGCCGCGGCGTGGGAATACCACTACGCCGTCTGC
>HBJMC02800__coassemble_2061_pt1 | contig 6799 bp, 4 predicted proteins | sample HBJMC02800__metabat2_low_PE_013 | metagenome-assembled genome bin HBJMC02800 | reverse complement strand
GACGCATTTTATCCAGGGGAAATAGCCCTGCGGGTGGTCGTTGGAACCTGTTCCGACGATCGTGGTGTTTTAGGCGCAAACCGTAAATTTCCCCGGGGACGCCCTGGCAGAGTCAGGCTGTACCGGAGTTTGTCGTTTTTCATTCTCTTACAGCCCTATCACCTCACCCGGCTTCTCCCGGGCTTCCCGTTTTCTTGTCGAACGCATGGGCGTAAACAACCAGCGTTGTACTGGCCCGGGAATGGGCGGGCAGGCCCGCCGCCCGCGCAGCAGCTGTGCTAACCTTGCCTCCGTCCTCATTCGCCCTATGCCTGCTCACCCATGCCTGGCGATATTTGGCGCGGCAGAGATAATGCCGGCCGACTCCCAGGCTGCGAAATCCGCAGGTTGACCACCATTTGACCACTTTGCTTTTCGGAGCGTCCGATCGCACCGATTTTCACGTTCAAACATTCTTTTCTTTGCAAAACAGACAGCGCGGGAATTTGTGCGGTATGCACAAATTCCCGCGCTGTATCATTGCATATCACCGAATGTCACAGTTCTCCGACCCGAAAGGCCGCAGGTTCGAATCCTGTCAGCCGCACCAAAAAAGGTCGCTGTATTGCCGTACAGCGACCTTTTTGTTTTGTCATGGTTCGTGCCTGTCGATTCACTTTGTGACAATGTACGCTGCGATATCGGCCATGACAGATAGCAAAACTGATAAGATAACCCATAGGGAACCTCCCTTCTGTGCCGGTTTATTTAGCTAGCAGTTGGCACAGGGACTATTTTATCAGTTTTTTATTTTGCTGGGAATGTTGCGGCTGTTACAGGGATTTATACGGTTGTTGGGTCTGCTTTGTAGGGGCCGATGCTTGCACTGGCGCCCGCAGGCGCCGTTTCGGACTGTGTCCGTAGGCGCGTTTCGGAGGTCAAAGACCGTCAGGTCCGACTCTTGGGGCGGAGATGGCCAACCTCCGCGCATCGGCGGCTCTTAGGCTGGAGATTGGCCCGCGACCCTGACAGCTGGCGCATGGCTTCGGTTTTAGGCCGCGATGCCCCTATAGACTTTTATAGACTTACAACCCCATCACCTCCCCCAGCTTCTCCTGGGCTTCCCGCTTTTTCTTGTCAAAGGCATGGGCGCAAATGTCCAGTGTCGTGCTGGCCTGGGAATGCTACCGTGCGCACATCCACGCCCTGGGCAATCAACAGGCTGGCGTTCGTGTGACTAAGCTCGTGGAAGCGACAAATGGGCATTCCCTCGTGGAAGTGAAAAATGCCATAAGTCTTGTAACGTGAAACCGGAAATCCCTCAGATTCCACAAAGCGCAAGGAAGCATAGAGAACGAAACAGATGATCATCCGTACAAGACGCAGGAGTCCTTAAAGCGTTCGTTTCTGAACGAGGATAAATCTATGAAGAAAATTCCTTATACTTTTCCTTCCCTGCTAATGGAAACCGCATCCCATGTTGCACAAATCGCCCATGGCTATTTTAGACACATCGCTAAAATTCATGCAGCATTTCATAGCAGCCCTTTTTATCGGACTTGGCATCTGGTACACTGGTTATAATTACCAGGAAAAGCACCTTGCTTGTTATGAAAGGGGGAGAAACCGGCAGATGCAATTTCACGCCATTACCTTGAACAGCGTGCCTGAAGCCAGCTACCTCACGGCGGAAAACGCCTGGCGCTACCGGGCCATCATGCGCACCTTCTATCTGGAATCCCAAAAGGCTCACATTCGGTTGAACAAGACGGAACTGCTGGCATTGCTTCGGGCGGATTCTCATTTTTCGGATTACACGGCGGAACAACTGGAGCAGGATCTGAATGCGCTGTGCGGTTGGCGGAATCTGGTACCGATCCAGGACCCACACCGTCCCACCAGCATTGCCGAATACAAGAACAAGCAGTTTAGCTATTCCATGTCGCAGACCGCCACCGAGATCGAACGGATGACCCTTTCACTGGAAAGCCTCAATCTGCGCACGGCGATCCTGTCCGCTCAGTTGTTCGAGCGGATTTTGGACACGCTGGAACGGATGGCGGGCCAGGACGGGACGGATCCCCGCGGACTGAACCAGTTGTGGGACCAGCTGCAGCAGGATTTTCGCCAGTTGACCAACCGGTATCAGGATTATCTGCGGGATTTCTATTCCTCCCATGCCAGACATATTTTGCAGACCACAGAGTTCTTGCCCTATAAGGACAAAGTCGTGCGGTACCTGCAGGAATTTGTGCTGGAATTGCAGCGTTATGCCGAAAAAATACACAGGATGCTGTTGACCCTGCCGCCCCAGCAGATAGAAGGGATGCTGCAACAGGTGTACAAGACCCAGTTACAGGAAGGCGAAGGGCGCTTGATCCAGCGGGCCGAGGGCTATCCCGAACAGTTGTGGGCAGATATCTGCGACTTTTGGCAGCGGTTTTACCACTGGTTTGTTCCCGGTGAGGACGGGCAGAGCGACAGCCAGCACGTGCTGGACTTGGCCAACGACATCATCCAACGAATTTTGATGAATGTCGAGCTGATCCTGCAGGCGCACAGCGGCGGTGCCAACCGAAAGGTAGAGTACAAAAAGTTTCTGGAATTGTTTGCCGCCTGTCCCACTTTGGGCGATGCCCATCGCCTCTCCGGCATGGTGTTCGGCGCCCAGCGGGCCGTGCATCTCACCGGCATCGGGCCGGAGGACCTCTACGAAACGGGCAGCTGCTATGACGCACAGCCCTTTTTGTACCAGCTGCGGAACCGCCGGCGCCCCGGCCGTCCCCCGCGGGAGAAGAGCTTCTTTGAGGACAAAAGCCTTGAGAAGGCAGCCCAGAAGCAGATATACCTGCAAAAGAAAGCGGCCCTGCAGGCCCGGCTGGAGCGGCTGATCCGCAAAGGCCGCCTGGATTTTTCGACACTGGAGGAAGTGGTCACGCCGGAAATTCGGACGAGCCTTTTGAATTGGGTAGTAAAGGCCAATGCCAACGCCAGCAAGTCCGCCCGCACTGAGTTTGGCCAGCCGTACCGTCTGATTTGTTCGCCGGGGCGGACCTGTGTGCTGCACTGCACCGACGGAGATTTAACTATGCCTGCCTATTGCCTGGAATTTGAGGAGGCACCCGTCCATGGATGAATTTCGCGTACTGCTGGACCGGTTCTGGATCCGCCGGGAAGAGGACCGGGAGCTCTTTTACCAGGTGCGCCGCAAACTGCCCGCCCTGCGCCGGGCGCTGCGGGAACAATTTGGCTGGGAAGTGATCTGTACCGAGCAGGTGATCCGTCTGGTCAAGGAACCGGCCCGGGCGCAAGTAGCCTTCGGGATCCCGGATTTCACCGAGGTGCAGGATTATTGCCTGCTGTGCGGGGTCCTGCTTTTGCTGGAGGACAAGGACGATGGCCAGCGTTTTTTGCTATCGGAACTGACCCAGGCGGTGCTGGCCTATGCAAAACCCTATCTGCCAGACCTTTCCTGGGAGCGGTACGCCTGCCGTACCTCGCTGGTTCGGGTGCTGCAATATGCAGAGCGTCTGGGCCTGCTGCGCAGTTTTGAGGGGGAAAGCGACGGCTTCGCCGCCCACCAGGACCAGGAAGTACTCTATGAAAATACCGGGTTATGCCGGTATTTCAGCGTGCACTTTCACCGGCACATCACGGGGTATACTTCGGTGCAGGACTTTGAAGATCCGCCCGTGGACGGCCCCGACCAGGAGCGGGGCACCTTCCGCACCTGGCGCGTCTACCGGCAACTGGCTCTGGCGCCTGCAGCCTACTGGGAAGACCCTGCCGATTCGATTTATACCTATATCAAGAATCAGCGCGGCATCCTGCAGCGAAATTTGGATGAAACCATCGGCGGCAAATTGCAGGTCTATCATAACGGCGCCTTTTTCCTGCCGGAGGAAGGGGTCCCCTGCGGCAACTGTTTTCCACGCGACCAGATGCGCAGCGATATTTTGCTGCTGCTCTCCGAGCGGCTCAGCGAAAAAATCCTCTGCGGGGCCTTTGCCCAAGAGCCGGATGACCGGGTCCACCTGACGCGGGAGGCCTTTTCCCAAGAGCTGGAAGCCCTGCGGCAGGAATACAAGGAGCAGTGGGGCAAAACCGTGGCCGAAAAGGACCTTCCGGCGCTCACCCAGGAGGTCTTGGAGGAACTGTGCTACTGGGACTTTGCCGTTGTGCAGGGGGAAGTCATCACCCTGCAGCCGGGCTTTGCCCTGTGGCAGGGGATCTATCCGCAAAAGCGATAAGGAGGGGCAAACATGCAGGAGCGTTGGCAGATGAACAAGCTGGGCTTTGTAAACTTCTGGCTGTATGATTGGGAGGAGTTTCCTTTCAGCGAGGGCCGCCTTTTGCTGCGGGGCGAAAACGGCGCCGGAAAATCCGTCACGACCCAAAGTTTTATCCCCTTCATGCTGGACGGCGACCTGCGCCCCTACCGCTTGGATGCCTTCGGCAGCAAGGATCGCAAAATGGCCTATTACCTGCTGGGGGAGGAAAAAGAGGAAAGCACCGGCTATCTCTATCTGGAATTTATCAAACCGGAGCGGAAACTCTACCGAACCCTGGTGGTTGGGCTGCGGGCCCGGCGCAGCAACAGTGCGGTGGAGTTCTGGGGATTCTGCCTGAGCGACGGCCGCCGCGTCGGCACCGGGCCGGAGGATTTCGCCCTGTTTGAAACCAAGGGTTCCCAGCGTATCTCTCTCACCCGGCAGGAGGTTCACAACCGGTTTGGCGACAGCGAAAATTGGGTGGAGCGGGGCAGCGACTACAAACAGATGGTCAATCGGATGCTCTTCGGCTGTGCTGAGATGGAACAGTATGACCGGCTTCTCCGCCTTTTGATCCAACTGCGCAAACCCAAGCTGAGCAAGGATTTTTCCCCGCGTCTGGTGCAGGAGATCCTGAACGCCTCGCTGCAGCCGCTGAGCGAGGAGGACATCGCCCCCATGGTCAATTCCATGGAAAAGATGGACACCATCCAGCACCGCCTGGAATCGCTGGGGCAAAGCTTGCAGGAGGCCCGGCAGCTGCGCAATGAGTATACCCGTTACAACCAGTATGTGCTGGGCAAAAAGGGCCAGTACTATCTGACAGCCCGCCAGTTTACCCAGCAGCGGCAGGCCGCAATGCAAATATCTTGTTGGGTTCCCCGAAGCCCTGACGCACTCGCAGTATCAGTCCGGCGTCCTCCAATTCATTCAGGGAACGCTTCACGGTCATGGTGCTGCGGGCAAGTGCCGCCGCCAGTTCCACGATGGGGAAATGGATATGTTCTGCTACCAGATCCTGCCGCATGCGGGCGGCCCGGTCGAGGCCGGCGTCGAGCGTTTTGCGCTGGAACAGAACGTCCCGCTGCGCCGCCCGGCGCTGCCCGCCGAACGTCCGGAACCGCTGCGCCGTTTGCTGGCGGACCTGGCGCAAGCGGACGACAACCTGGCGCTGCAGGCCATGAAGCGTAGCGAGGACGGCACGGCGGTGATCGTGCGCTTGTGCGAGACCGACGGCCGCCGCGGCGCCGTCCGCATGAGCACGCCTGTTCAGCCCGTCGATCTGCTGGAGGACGTCCAGGGCGAGCCGGTCACCGAGCTGCCTTACCGTCCGTTTGAGATCCTTTCCTTCGCGGTCCCGATGTAAAGCGACCGGCAGCGGAGAACCGGAAACCGGCCGCCGCCACGGATATCACCGCCCCCTTGCCCTTGGGCAGGGCTGCGCCCGCCGCCTTTCAGCGGCGGGCGTTCTGCTTTGGCGGAGCATCCAAACGGCGTAACGATACCCGGCGGGTCTTTGTGGGCGGGAAGGAAGTCGAGCTGAAAAACAAAGAGTATGAGCTGCTGCTGTTTTTGATGTCCAACGCCGACATCGTTTTCAGCCGCGAGACTTTGTATGAGCGCATCTGGGGCTGCGATGCCCTGGGCGATAACGCCACGGTGGCCGTTCACATCAATCGCCTGCGCGAGAAGATTGAAAAAGACCCGTCCGCGCCGCGCCATATCCAGACCGTATGGGGCGCGGGCTACCGGTTCCGGCCATAAAAAAGGCCGCGGCCCCGGCGCATCGCAGCCGGCCGCGCAAAAGCGGAGCAAGCCCAGGCAGCGCGCTTTTTTCTTGCTGCTGTGTGATTTTGCGCGGAGATGCAGCCGGCGCTTTGCGGCAAAAACGCGCCCTTCTTGCGCAGAATGCACAAAAATTATCAATTCCATTTTACAGAAGTGAAATACCCGTCAAAAAAGCTAAACAAATATCAAAAATTCAAATTTACTCGGTTTGTTCCCAAATGGTATAGTGGAGATACCGAAAAACCGCACAGACGGTGCGGTGACACCCTGAGCAAAAAGGAGACGAACCGAATGAAGAAACTATTGTCCCTGGTCCTGGCGGCGGCGATGAGCCTGAGCCTGGCCGCATGCAGCACCTCCGGCAGCAGCACCTCTGACGCCGGGAACACCACCTCCGCCACCACCGGCGAGAGCGGCGAGGACACCACCACCGAAGACCTGCCCGTTATCAAGGTGGCGGTCATGCCCTTCCTGAACAGCCTGCCCATCGTGTACATGCAGGAGAACGGCCTGGACGTGGCCAACGGCTTTAAGATGGAGACCGTCTACTTTGCCAACGGCGGCACCATGAACGAGGCCCTGGCCGCTGACGAGTGGGAGATCGGCACCCTGAGCGCCGCCGCCGTCAACTCTCTGGCCATCTACGGCGCCTACTGCGTGGCCGACGTCGCCCACTCTGAGGGCGGCCTGTACACCCTGTGCCCGGCCGATTCCCCCATCGCCCAGGTCAAGGGTTCCAACCCCAGCTACCCTGACGTGTA
>HBJMC02800__coassemble_2049_pt1 | contig 6819 bp, 10 predicted proteins | sample HBJMC02800__metabat2_low_PE_013 | metagenome-assembled genome bin HBJMC02800 | reverse complement strand
CGTTGGAAAGAGCAAATTCGATCATCGGAAAGACCTCCTTGTTGGATCGTCCGGGTATTGTGTGGAGCTTCACTGTTTCCAGTATAACGCATCGGGGCAAAAACAGAAGTTCCATTTGGTTCATCTGTATCTACCTTTGGGTGTTGAGTTCCGGCATTATCCCGGGTTTTGGACGTTGGGGTCCCGCCCGAACAGCCAGCCCATGATGGCGGCATCCTCGGCAAAAGTCTGGCCGCCGCCGTGCTGATTGGTCAGCCCGCGGGCGGCGAAATAATCGGCGTCCTTCACGTCCAGCACCAGCAGTTCGCCGATCTCGGCGTCCGTCAAGCCGGCTTGCCGGTACAGGTCCTGCAAGGTGGCATAGGCCTCCGTCAGCGGTTCGGGGCCGTAGTATTCATCGCCTTCCCCCACCGCCAGGTAGACCGGCGTGCGGGCGTCCACCACCGGCTGGTAGGCGCCGTCCCACCGGGTCGCCCCCAGCAGCGCGGCGGCGTAGAGCTCCGGCCGCTTGCCCAGCACCCACGACAGCGTCTCCCCGCCGCCGGAGTAGCCCTCGATGTAGACCCGGCCGGGGTCGATGTTGTAGGCGCCCAGCAGGTACTCGGTCAGGGCGATGGCCTCGTCGCCCGACTGCTCGTCCCAGCCGTTTAATTGCGGCGCGGCGACGATCATGTCGGGAAGATAGTCCTGCGCGGCAAAACCGAACGTCTCGGTCTGCAGGTTGACGCCCACGCCCTGGAAGTACAGCCCCTGCCAGCCCGGCAGCGTGACAAACAGCGCGTAAGGCGTGCCGCCGTCGTAGCTTTCCGGCAGATAGAGGTTGAAATGGATGTCCCCGATGTCGGAATGGTAGACGTTGTCGAGGGTGAAATCCCGGTAGGTCTCGCTGCCGGGGGTGACGTCATAGACAGGTTCGGCCGGTTCGGCGGCAGGGGCTGCGGTGGGGGCGGGCGTTTCCGCCGGGGTCTCGGCGGCGGGCGCGGCGGTCGGCTCTGCCGGGTCGCTCCCGACCTGTACGGTGCAGCCTGCCAGCGCCAGCGCGGCCAGCAGCAGTGCCGCGCCCTTTATTCGGCCTGATAGTGCAGCCACAGCGCATCCCCCTCCCATGGTTTGGCCTCGACCAGCCGGAAGGCCGCCCCGGCAAAGTCCGGCGCAAAGGGCGACGCCGCAAACAGCGAGACCGCCTTGGGGTCACCCTCGGCCACCGGGGCTACCACCAGGCTCAGCTCGTCGATGCAGCCGGCCGCCAGCAGCGAGCCGTTCATTCCCCCGCCGCCGGCCAGCAGCACCCGCCCGATGCCGAAGGCTTTGAGCTTTTGCAGCATCAGGGTGCAGTCCAGCGCGGTCTTGCCGGCGAACAGGTAGGGGATGCCCACCCGATGCAGGTAGGCCAGGTAGGAATCCGGCACCTGCTCGGTCAGCACCTCGATGACCTGGGCCGGGGCGCGGCCCTTTTTGGCGATGACCGGGCTGCTCCAGGCAAGCAGGCCTTCCGGGTCCACCGAGACGATGAAGTTGTCGGCCCAGAGCGCGGGCAGGCAGTCCTCCCGGGTATAGACGGCGTCGGCGGGCGGCAGCGGCTGGACATAGCCGTCGGCAAAGCCCTCGGCCATCGTGGTGGTGCCGTAGAGGGTGGCGCGGCAGCCGAAGGTCCCCCGCAGCTCGTTGTAGGCTTTCAGCGCAGGGGCGGCCTGGGGCGCGCCCATGAATGCGCCGGAGATCTTGCCGTCCAGCGACATAAGGATGTGGCAGATGACCGTCGGGCGGTCGTTGTTTTTGGTTTGCATAGGATCCACCTTCCTGTGGTTGTGGGGGTATTGCAGCAGCGGCGGCTTCCTCTTTGCGGATGCGCCGCAGTGTGACAAAGTACATGCCCAGCGAGACGGGCAGCATGATGACCTCCACCATCAGCTGCACCCAGATCATGCCGTACAGCCCGGTCAGCCAATTCATCAAAATCAGCAGCGGAATATTCAAAAGCCCCTGGCGGGAGAAGGTCAGAATGGCCGACTGCACGCCCAGCCCCATCGCCTGCAGGGTGTAGCTGATAAGGAAATTGACGGCGGTCAGCGGCACGGCCAGGCAGGCGATGCGCAAAAAGTTTGCGCCCAGCGCCGCGGTCTCGGCCTCCCGGATGAACAGATCCAGGATAAACGGCGCAAAAGCCGCAAAGCAGGCCATGAAGCAGGCCGCGATGGCCATGCCCACCTTCCAGGAGAAGGTGGAGATCTTGCGCATCCGGTTATAGTTTTTGGCCGCAAAATTGTAGCCCACCAGCGGCATGAAGCCCTGGCACAGCCCCATGCAGACGTTCAGCGGGAACTGGTCCAGCCGCTTGACGATGCCGTAGGCCGCCACCGGGATGTCGCCGTAGCCGGACGCCAGCCGCACGATGACCATGTTGGAGATATTGCCCAACGTCGTCGCCAGCGCCGAGGCCAGCCCCACCGAGAATACCGGCCACAGATACCGGAAGCCGAAATATCGCGGATGCAGCGAGAGGGCAGTCAGGTGTTCGCCGTGCAGCCGCCACAAAACGACGAGGAAATAGACCATGCCGATCAGGTTCGAGAGCGCCGTGGCGATGGCCGCGCCGGCCACGTCCAGCCCGAATCCGAAGATGAAAACGGGGTCCAAAATCAGGTTGAGCACGCCGCCCAGCATCATGCCGAAGCCCGCCTGGTTGGCGTGGCCCTCGCTGCGCAGAAGGTGCGCCAATGTCATGCCAAGCATCGTCGGCACGCCGCCCAGGCCCACCACCCAAAAGAGATAGTCGGCGGCATAGGCGAAGTTGTCGGCGCTGGCGCCCAAAAAGGTCAGCAGCGGGCGGGAGAACGCCACCGACAGAACCGAAAAGACCAGCGTTGTCACCGCGCCGCCCCAGAAGCTGAAAGCCGAGACATATCTGCTCTTTTCCCGCTCACCCGCGCCCATCTGGCGGGAGATCAGGCTGCTGGCGCCGATGCCGAACAGGTTGCCCAGCGCCGTGAGCAGGTTGAACCAGGGCGAGACAACGGTGACGGCGGCCACCATGCTGGGGTCGCCGATCTGGCCGACAAAGAAGGTGTCGCCCAGGTTGTAGATCATTGTGACGATCTGGCTGATGATGGTGGGCACCGCCAGCGTCATCACGGCGCGGGGCACCGGCATCGTCTCAAACACGGCTTTTTCGTAACTGGCTTTCATGCCATTGGGGGACCTCTTTTCCTTTGTCGTTTATGAAGTCCGGGCTGCCCTGTACATTACAGAGCAGCACCGCCGGGAAAAGGCACAGACGCCGCCGCACCGGGGGAGTTGCCGCAGCCGGGCAGGCTGAGCAGTAGGGACAGAACAGCGAAAACAGCAAGGAAGCGTTTGAACATGAAAGGGGCTCCTTTCCGGTGCGGCGGTGGAAAAAAAGGAGTATCGAGAAGGCTGCTGCCCTCCCGATACTCCCTATCCCAGCATTTTGCCGGCGCAAACAGAAGTTCCAAATAGTTTGCCACCATAAAGCAAAAGGTATATGCTTTGTCCGCCGCGCACGGCTTTCTTTTTCGCGTTTATGCGCTTTTTTCAAATGCAGTACGCAGTGCGCGGCTGCGCGCCTCGATCTGCTTTTTCACAAGATCGGCTTTGCGGAATACGTCAAACCCGTGGAATGTCCCCCGCACATCCTCCACCTGCACCGATACGCCTGCCGCCTGCAATGCTGCGGCGTAGGCGATCCCTTCATCATGCAGGCAGTCAAACTGCTCCACCTCCACATAGGCCGGCGGCAGACCGTCAAACCGTTCTGCCAGCATCGGCGCGACCCAGGACGGGTGATCGCCGGCGCTGTCGCCGCCGACAGCCAGCCGCATCCGGTCAATGCCAAGGGCGGCTGCATTGTTCCAGGCATAGCGCAGCGCGGCGCAGGCGTCGGCAAAGGCCGCCGGGAAAGCCGCTTTCTCGCTGGTGCGGTAGTGAACGAACACCACCCGGCAGCCGGCCAGACGTGCGTAGTCCATGACATTTTCGTGGATGTAGCCCGCATCGGCAAAGCAGAAGCCCCCGCCGTGCAGGTAGGCCAGGCAGGGCAGCGGTCCCGCGGCGCTTTCCGGCGCATAGAGAGACAGCGGCAGACTGGCGGCGTTGGGGCCGGGGATCTCGATGCGCCGGCGGGTCACGCCGGCCGGCGGTTCCGGCAGCGGCGCCCTGGCCAGCGCGGCATTGCCCGCTGCCACAAGTTTTGCCGAAACCAGCGCCGCGGGCACCACAAACAGGTTGAGCGGCGGCAGCCCCGGCGCAAGCGGATACTTGCGGCGCCGCAGCACGCACCAGGCCGCGGCGGCCGCAGCCAGCAGCAAAATCACAGCAACGATCATACACAGCTCCCCGTCAGTTTATACCAGCCAGTTTACCACCATTCCGCTGCCAAAGGCAAACGCCATAACGAAGGCGAGGTACAGGCAGAACCGCCGCAGCCCCAGCACAATCTTGAGCGCGCCCAGGTTGGTGATCTTGGTGGCGGGGCCGGTGACCATAAAGGCCGCCGCGCTGCCCATGCTCATGCCGATGGCCAGCCACTGCTGCAACAGCGGGATGGTGCCCCCGCCGCAGGCGTAGAGCGGCACCCCGATGGTGGCGGCCAGCAGCACGCCGAAGCCCTCGCTGCGGCCAAACAGCGCGGCAAAGCCGTCCGCCGGGACATACCGCTGGAACAAGGCCGAGAGCAGCACCCCCACCAAAAACCAGGGGCCGGTGGCCTTCAGGTTGCGGCCCAGGTTTTTGAGGAAGCGCAAAAGCGGGTTGGGGTCGGTGTCGCGGCCGGGACAGGGTTCAAAGCCGGTGAAATCGAAAAAGGGCTTGCCGCGGTAAAAGGCGTGTACCAGCAGCCCGGCCGCGCTGCCGCAGGAAAGGCAGCAGGCAAGCCGCACCGCAAAGGCCGGGTCAGCCACCACCTATGCCACCGTGGTCCCGGCGGTAAAAAGCGCGGCGGTGCTCTCGGCGCTGCCCGGTCCAGGTGCGGGTGTCTGCACCGCGGGGGCTTCGCTGGCGGCGGGCGGGGTGGGTGTCTGCGTCGGGGCTGCCGGGGTATGCGCGGCGCAGCCTGCCAGCATCAGGGCAAGGATTCGTTTCATGGGTGTCTCCTTGTTCTTGGGCCGTTTATTGGTTCACATCGCCGCGCACGGCCTTGATCCAGGCGTCGATCTCGGCCTGGGGCGTGACCAGTTCGGCCCCGCCGGCGGAGTCAAACTGCACCTGCATCGGGCAGATGAAGCCGGCCCCCTTGCACAGCGCCTTCATATCCCGCAGGGTATGGCCGGGCCAGCCGCCGTGGGTCTGGAACAAAACCACCGTCTTGCCCGCCAGGCTGTGCCCGGTCAGGAAGGTGCGCACCGCCGGGGCCATCGTATACCACCAGGTGGAGGTGCCCACGGCGATGGCATCGTAGCCGTCCAGGTCATGCCGCAGCAGGCGGATGGCCGGTTTGAACCCTGCATCCACCTCCCGGCGCCCCTGGTCCACAATGGCCTGATGGCTGCCGGTGTAGGGCTCCAGCGTTTCGATGGCTTCCATGTCCGCGCCGGTGGCCGCCTGCAGCTGCTGCGCAATGCGGCGGGTGTTGCCGTTGACGGCGGAATAATAGGCGATCAGCATCTTTTTCATGGCAAAGCCTCCTTTTGCGGCGGCGCTCAGCCCTTGACGATTTGGGACCCGCCGAACACCGCCGACATCGGCGTCTCGTCCAGCGCCCTGTCGATGGCGGCCACCTCGGCGGCGGTCAGGCGGATATCGGCCGCGCCGGCGTTCTCCTTCATGCGCTCCACCCTGCGGGTGCCGGGGATGGGCACGATCCAGGGCTTCTTGCACAGCATCCAGGCCAGGCTGATCTGCGCCGGGGTGCCGTTCTTCTCACCGGCCAGCCGGTCCAGCAGGGCCAGCAGCTGGCGGTTCTGGTCGGCGGCTTCGGGGGTGAACTGGGGCATATTGCTGCGATAGTCCAGCTTGGGGTCAAAATGATCGCTTTTGCCGTAGCGGCCGGTCAGCAGGCCGTTTGCCATGGGCGAAAAGGCCACCAGCCCCACGTTCAGCTCCTCCAGCAGCGGGAAGAGTTCCTCGTACTGCCGCGCCATCATCGAGTAGCGGTTTTCCACCGCCGTCACCGGGCAGACCGCGTGGGCACGGCGCAGGTAGTCGGCGTTTGCCTCCGAGATGCCCCAGTGCAAAATTTTGCCTTCCTTCATCAGGTCGGCCATCACCCCGGCCACCACCTCCGGCTCCACGTTCGGGTCAATGCGGTGCTGGAAGTAGAGGTCGATGTGGTCGGTGCCCAGACGTTTCAGGCTGCCCTCCACTGAGGCGCGGATGCTCTCCGGCCGGGCGTCGGGGATCAAAGGCTTGTTGGGGGTGTCGCTCTCGGCAAAATGGATGCCGAACTTTGAGACGATCCGGACTTTGTCCCGGTACGGGGCCAGCGCCTCGCCCACCAGCCGTTCGTTCTGGTGCGGGTCGTCGGCGGTGCCGTAGACCTCGGCGGTGTCAAACATCGTGTAGCCGATCTCGACCGCCTGGCGGATGGCCGCCACCGCCCCGTCGTGGCCGGTGGGTGCGCCGTATGCGTGGCTGAATCCCATGCAGCCCAGCCCGACGGCCGATACGGTAAAGTCTTTGCCCAGTGTGCGTGTTTCCATTGTGGACCTCCCTGTTTGTTTTGTTGTTTCGTCAAAAGAAGGATACTGCCCCCCGGAGGCGATGCTCTATGCCAAAAGGGCGCTGCCGTTTGCGCGCGGGCGCCGCCGGAACGATCCATGCGTCCGACTGCATCTGCCGCAAACAGTGCGGGAACGCCTGCCCATT
>HBJMC02800__coassemble_1609_pt1 | contig 7938 bp, 9 predicted proteins | sample HBJMC02800__metabat2_low_PE_013 | metagenome-assembled genome bin HBJMC02800 | reverse complement strand
CCCAGCTGTCCTTGTACATGGCTTTCAGCTGGCTGATGTTCTGCACGATGATCGAACAGAAAATGCCGCGGGAACGCATGGTAGCCAACGCCGACAAAAAGCTGTCCTTGGGCAACGAAATATTCGGGAACTCGTCCATCAGGCAATGGACGGGCACCGGCAACCGCCCCTTGTGGACCCGGTCTGCCTGGCGATAGAGCGTCTGGATGAGCTGGGTGTACACCATACCGACCAGATAGTTAAGCGATTTGTCCGAATCCGGGATGCAGCAAAACAAGGCCACCTTTTTCTCGCCTAGTTCGTCCAGATGAAGTTCATCCGTCATCGTCAGCCGGTTGATTTGCGGCAGGTTGAAGGCCGCCAGCCGCACGCCGACGCTCACCAGAATCGACTTGGCGGTTTTGCCCGCGGCTTGCTTGAAGACGCGGTATTGCTTGCAGGCGATGCTGTCGGGTTCCCTTTCCTCGAGCCGTTCGAACAGCACGTCCAGCGGCGACTGGTAGCTTTCATCTTCCTCCCGTACCTCGGCGCTTTCAAGCATCTCCATGACCATGCCGAAGTTCTGCTCGCTTGGCGGGGCCTCGTGCAGTAAGTAGAGCATGAGAGCTTGCAGCAGGGCGGTCTCGGATTTCTCCCAAAATGGGTCGCTGCTTTGCGCGTGGGACGGAGTCGTGTTCTGGATCAGGTTGGTGATGAGTTGGAGCACGTCTTTATCATCCTGCACATACACAAAAGGGTTATAGCAGAACGACGCACTGGGGTCAATGAGGTCGAACACCCGCACCTCGTAGCCCTGCTTCAGCAAATATCTGCCGGTCTTGCGCAAAATTTCCCCCTTCGGGTCTGTAATGACCAGCGAGCACCCCTTCCCGTCCGGCCCGGCCCTGGCGGCTTCCAATACGTTGGGCACCGCATAGGTGCGGGTCTTACCCGCGCCGGAGCCGCCCACCACCAGAATGTTGGTGTTGTGCTTGTGTTTGTACCCGTCCACCCCGATGCGGAAATGCCGGGTCAGCAGCAGGTTGGGGCCGGTCTTGTCGGCGTACTTTCGATTCAGGGCAAAGACATTGCCCCAGCGGGCGGAACCATGTTCCTCGCCAGGGCGGGTGTTCTTCTGGTCGGATGTAACGACAATGGCGATGACTGCATAGAGAGCAGTGCCGAGCAGCAGAAAGCGCGGCGTTTGAGGTGTGTAATAGACAGGGAACGGCTGTGCCAGAAAATCGTTGACGGCAGTTAAGATACCAGCCAATCCGGCAACAGCATCCCACCGCATCGCCAGCCCGGCCGCTGCCCACCAGACCAGCGGCAGTGGCAGCAGCCAGACCCACCAGGGGGTTGCATTCTGGCGGTTCAAGAATCGGGGGCTTCTTTCTCTGCCAGCCGGTCATGCAGGGCAGCATAAAAGGCCCGCCCTTTATTGGGCAGGCCCCGGGCGGCACGTTCTTCTTCCAGTGCAAACCGTTCTTCCAGCTGCTTCGCGGTGTAGTCGCGGCGGAAAGGCTGCCAGGTATGGGCGTCCATGTACAGCAGCTTTTGCCACAGATCCGGGCAATAGGCGCGCAGCTTGCGCAGTTCCGAGATCGGTTGCAGCGGGCAGCACCAGCAGGATACCCGCCGGAAGATCTTGTATAGCCCGCCCCAGTCAAAACCGCGGGCGTAGCAGTAGTTGAGGCAATCCGCCTCGGTCATGCCCCACTCCACCAGCGGATAATGCAGATCCTTGCACCGGTGGGCTTCGTCTGCTGCGATGCCGACATACTGCACCAGTTGGTACTGCTTCTTCAGTTCCCGCAGGTACTTGGCCATCACATGGGTTTTGAGACGGCCCGTACACCAGCGACAGGCGTGGGATGGCCAGCTGAGACCCCGGTTCGTCACCAAGGTGGCATCCCCTTTTGCCTGGTATTCGTAGAAATATTGCTCAAAGGTATAGGGCGCATTGAGCCGGGTGATGGGCCTGCCAATATACCGTTCCAGCTTTTCCAGATGATCGTACATCTGCGGGAATTCCAGGCCGGTGTCGCAGAACAGAATTTCATCCACCTGGCGTCCTTCCTCCAGCAGACGCAGAACCATGGCGGTCGAGTCCTTCCCGCCGGAGAGCGAGGCAACGGTCAGAACAGGCTTATCCTTTTTCTTTGTCTTGTTGTTGGGTTTAAGCACCTCCTACATAGCAAAAGCCCGGACGCGAGGTCAGGGCTTCCAAAGGTTCAGATTTGCAAGTTAACCAAACGGCCACAGCGGCGGTTTGGCTTTGAAGAGCTTGATGAGTGCATCGTCGGCGGCATCGGTGTAGCCGCCGGTGGCAATGCGTTGATTGCGCAGGTTGTTGAGAGCGTTGCGGGCCAGGCGAAACTCAGCATCGTCCAGCGGCAACTTGCCGGGTGGGATTTCATGCAGCTTCCTAATGAAGTCGGCAAGATGATTGTTCGGTAGGCCCGCTTCCCGATTGGCGCAGAAATCCGCGTACAGGGCACGCATCAAAATACTGCGGTTGTTGCTGTTCATCTTCATAATTCGAATGTTGCTGCGGCGCATAGCTTCCTCCTTACTCATCGGGCGGGGCCCGGCATTTACTTGTTCCTTTTGTTATCATCAATATTACTGTATCCCTCCGCTAAAAGCTATCCCGAAATTGAAAACAAACGGAAAACTTCCGCCTCAGCGTGCCCGATCCCTGCGTTGGATGCGAATCGGTGTTTTGGGCTGCGGTGTAACAGATTCCCGCTGACGCAGCATGACTTTGATCGACCGCAGTTCGTCCCGCACGCTGGGGCGCTCATTTCTTGCCTGTTCGGCGCGTAACTTGGGAGAAATATTGGGCGATCTGCTTCTGCTGGTGGAGGGCGGCGCGGACGGAAGGTCTGTTCTCCGGGTCGAGCGGGATGGCGGCGGGTTGCCCGGCTCCGCAGGTGACGGGGCCGGTTGAGTAAAACCCAAGTCATAGTCGGCATCATCCGGCTCAAACGGGATGGGTCCGTCGGCGGCTTGGGCGGGCTGACGGTCAGGGCCCTCCTGTGCTTGTTCGGGTTCCGTATGGTCAACATCGGTCATAATTTCCGCCTCGCCGGTCTCCACCACATCCAACTGCATCCGCTCGATGATCCGCTCCACTTTGGCGGCATCGTCGGCCCAGATAGCGATCTCGATATGATCCGGGTCGTTGCGGTCTCGCATCGGGACAAACAGCAGGCCGTGGCGCTTGGCCTCCTGCGCAAACTCCCGCATCCGGTCGGCAGAGACCGAGAAAAACTTCAGCGGCTTGCCCTCCCGCAGCAGTCTTGTCAGGTTGGTCTTGCCGCGGGTTTTCTTCTGGTCTCGCAGCACCGCTGCGGCAAAGATGGCGAAGTTTTTGGCTGCCGTTCCCGAAATTCGCAGCGCGAACTCGGTGCCCTCCAGTGTGTAGCGGACGACTTGGTCGGCCGGGTCAGAACCAAGGTTCATCTGGCTTCTCCTTTACTACGGGTATTGCGCGCCGGGGCGCCCCTGTGTTTGGGCCGCTCGATCACCTCGAAGCTGTCCACACCGGGCAGCAGCGACAGGCTGCGTCCGTTGTCCCACTGCATAAGCAGCTGGCCGGCATCATCCACCGCCATGACGGTGCTGCAGGAACCCGCCGGCACCGGGTTGGGATCGTCCGACATATTGAGGAGCCGGATGCGGGTGCCGGGCGGGTAGTTGCGCTCGGCGTATTCTCGGCGGTAGATCCAGCGGTCGGGGATGTTCATATCATCTTTCATAGGCATTCCTCCGTCATTGTCTGTTATCTGGTTTGATTGGGCTCCCTTTGGTAATCCTGTTCGGTGGTCTTATCCTGTTTTGGACTCTGTTCAGGCGGCTTATCCCCCCTCTGGTTTAGCCGTTCTCGCATCTGCACCGATTGTTCTGCAATCTGCCGGCAGAGGCGGATGTCCCGTCGAAGCGGCTTGAGGGCCTGCGTGATCTGCTCTAGCTTGGCTTCGATGGCATCGTCCGATTCTACCTTGTGCAGTTGGCGGCGCTCGGCAAGCAGATCCGCCACCGCCTTTTCCTGCGCCTGGCGGTAAGTATCCAACTGGTCAAACGTGTCAATACCGTGGTGCAACAAAAACTCCATCTGCCGGATGCGTTTGTCTAGGCTGCGGATGTCCTGCCGCACGGCATAGCTGGGGCGTTGCGGCTTGCGGGGCAGTGCGCCCAGTTCGTACAGATACCGATAATACAAAGCCCGCAGGCCGGTGAGCTTGCGGGCTTTGTGGTATGCACCATGCAGGCGGCCGCGCCAGACAGCAGCGGGTGTAAAAGGCCGTTTCGGATACAAAATCCGCTGCCGGATAGCTTCCGGCGTATATGATTTGCCCAGCGTTTTGAACCGCACAAAGCGTTCCTTGCCGGGCGGCCGCAGTGTCGGGTATTTGCGCCCCATGCGGATCTCGTATCCTTTCTGTTCCAGTAGCGCCAGAAACTGCCGCCAGGTCAGCGCCATCGAGACGACCTCATCTATATCCATGCGGATGGCGGTGCGCCAGGTCGGCTGGCCGCTGGCTTCCGCCTGCCACTTCGCATACTGGCGCTTGCCGCGCTCCGATTCCGGCGTTTCAATGACTGACAACCCATATTGGCGGCATAAGGCGTCCGACTTCGCCCGCACCTCCGTGTAGTAGCTTCTGGCGTTGCTGTGGTATTTGCGGCCGTTGTCCAAAGCCACCGCGCACCAGACAATGTGGTTATGGATGTGGCGGGTGTTCAGGTGGGTGGTCACCACCGCCTGGTACCGGCCATCCAGCAGTTGGTCAGCAAGTTCCACGCCAATTTGGTGGGCCAGCTCCGGCGTCACTTCGCCCTCGGCAAAGCTCTGCACAAGGTGATACCCCTGCACGCCGCCGGTCTTGTGCCATCGCAGGTTGTTGGCGCGCATATCGGCAAAGGCTGTTTCGCACAGGCAGCTCAGACCTGTCTCAAAGCAGACTGACTCGGTTTTATCCCGGTTGAGGGCATAGTCCACCGCTTCTTCCAAGGAACCTGGCTTTGTGGTTTTGGTTTTATCCCGCACATACTTCACCGCCCTGTCCAGGCGGCGCACGGGGATGAGGGAGGTGTAGGCCATGCGGCATCACCAGTTTTCCTTGACCAGGCGGTAAATCTCTGCCGCCAGTGCCGTCATCCTGTCCACGCTCTCCTGCCCGGCCACGCCTGTGGAGTTGGCGCGGTGGGCGAGCTGGTTGGCGTTGTTGCAAAGCCCCGCCACCTTGCGCAGCAGGTCGGCATGGTGGGTACAGGGGCGCGGGTGGAGTTCAGCGCCCAGGATCAGGGCGCGGATATAACCCTCACGTGACAGGCCGCTCAAGTTCGATTGGCGGTTAAGATGGCGCAGCTCCTTTTCTGTCAGCCGAATCGGAACAATATGGCGGCGCTTTCGCCCGCTCACCGAACCGCATCCGGGGGCCCGATGCAGATCGCCGGGCCTTGGCACGGCGCCAGCGTCACCTGCGTCCTCGGCACACCCGCGAGATCCAGAATCGTCCTGTCCGGCAGATAAGCGCCAAACATCTGCCCGGCCACTCTTGTCAGGAGAATTGCATCTTTGTCGGACGCGGTGGTAACCAGAGAACAATGAAAAGCCCCATACGCCGCATCATAGCCTTCCTTGGGAATGTCCGTTTCAAAGGCGTACCGCTGTCCCAAGGCGTTGCCGAACTGCCTGTAGTCTTTGTGCGAGAGCTCCAGCACTTCTTCGGTAAGGAAGGGGTACGGCACACCCTCGGCCGCTTCTTCCTTCAGTCGTTCCAAGTCAGACACCAGCGGGTAAAACTGTGCCCGCAGTTCAAAGCCACTCATAGTTTTCACCTGTTCCTTTCCAAATTGAATACGGCGCTGTTTTCGCAGGCTGTCGGGGGGGTTGGGGCGCACCCCAAGGATCTGCGTTTGGATATCCAAACGCTATGCTAGCGAAACTTGCCAGCAGGTAGATCTCAGGAGGGGAGAGTCTCTCCCTGCTCCACGGCAACGCGCAGGCCGTCGAGATCGGTGACGATGCGGCCGTACTTCTGGGCCAGGCCGATCTGGGCGGCGGTGTTTGCATCGCTTCTGCGGCCGCAGAAGACCAGCAGTGCGCTGCGCAAAATCTTTTCCCGCACGATCTCGTTGTAGTCGGCACGTTCGGCAGGGTCGGACAGCACCAGATACTGCCCGTCCTGCAGCGGCGGGCAGATGGGCACATAGCCGAGTTCGTAGAGTTCGCGGCAATAGCGGCACAATGTCTCGGATTTGGTGGTGGCTGCGGCGCAAACAAAGGCCCAAGGTCGTCTCATATCGGTTGTCTCCTTTCCAATTTCACATAAAATGGCGGGCAGGATTCCAATAGGAATCCCACCCGCGCGGCTTGCTTCTGTGGGTGGATTCCTATTGGAATCCACCTCGGTTTATTTGGCTTTCTCTCCCGCTGCCAACGCAAATTTGACCCGGTCGGAGCCGAGTTTGTAGTAAACGGCGGTTTTCTCGATGCCCACGGCCTCGTACCCCTCGCGTACCGCCGCCAGAATGGTCGTGCCTGCCCCGGCAAACGGGTCGAGGATACGCCCGCCCGGCTCGCAGATCTGGACAATGTCGCGCATCAGGGGCAAGGACTTCTCGGTCACATGGATGCGCCCGGCATTGGCCGGGTTGGTGTACCGGAATACGCCGGGCAGGCAGCCCACGTTGCGCTGTAGGGGCATCCCCTCTTTGGACCCCCACAGGATGAATTCAGCCTGCTGGCGGAAGCGACCTTTCTGCGGACGGCAGGTCACCTTGTCCCATACGGCCACACCCCGCCAGATCCAGCCGGCGCGCTGCATCGCGTCGGAGAGACTCGGATACTGCCGCCAGTCGATGAACAGGCAGATGGGTGCGCCCGGCTTGCACAGGCGGTAGGCTTCATTGAGCCAGTCGGTCATGAAATTCGTCCAGCTGCGCTGGTCCATCTGGTCGCCGGCGAAGTCGGGCAGGGCCTTGTCGGCTGGCATGGAACTATATTTCTGGTTGGTGGTTTTGTTTTTCTCTGCCGGTGTGCTGCCGCCGGAGGCGTAGGGCGGGTCGGTGATGACGGCGTCGAACACGCCGTCCTGCATCTGGCGCATCAGGCGCAGGCAGTCGCCGTGCAAAATCGTCCAGCCGTCGCCGCCGGTGTGTTCGGGCATTTCAAATTTGGCGTTCGGGTCAAAAATGATGTTGGTTTCGGGAGTTTTGGTCAATGGCATCCTTCCTTTCTCAGCGTTCAGGGTTGTTGCGGTTCTTGCTGCCGCGGCCGGGGGCAAGAGTACAGTCGTGTACAATGGCAGCGCCTCGCTCGTTAATACCGATCATGTGACGGGTGGGATTGTCTACTGTTTGGCCCGGCAGAATAAAACCGCGGTCAAACACCACAACGCTGCCCGACAGATCCCCCATAACCACGCTCTGGCCGGTCACCACCGGTGCAATATGTGTGGCGGGGTTTTCGCGGACGCGGGCATTACCGCAGACGAGCGCATCGTTGCGGATGCATCCGCCCGTAACGATCGCACTGTCACAGGCAATGGCGTTGCCATACATGGTGCTGCTGCCGCTGACCAATGCCAGGTCCTGCGCCACAGTCCGGCCATGCAGCTGTGCGCCGCCGCAGACACTGGCTTCGTGCCGACTGATGGAATCATCATAGAGCCAGGCGTCGTCGTTGCCCTGCGACAGGTTGGCTTCGCTCTGCACAAAACCGCCAAGCTCGCCAGCCGGCACATCATTCCCTACCTGCCGCAATGCACGGATGCGGTGAAGTTCCGGGTAGACGGGGTGAGCAATGTCGGTAATTTCGTATTTCTTGTCAGGCTGAGGCGGTTGCAGCGTCCGATTGCCGTTCCCTGTGGCTGCTACATTCGCTGCAGATCGTTCGGCTTGCGATCTGGTCTCGGCCAGCACCACCGTGATGGCAAAGTTCTCCGG
>HBJMC02800__coassemble_1388_pt1 | contig 8686 bp, 8 predicted proteins | sample HBJMC02800__metabat2_low_PE_013 | metagenome-assembled genome bin HBJMC02800 | reverse complement strand
AGCCTGCGCAACCTGTACAAGGCCACGCAGCAGCTGGTGGAGGACCAGCTTGCAGCCCTGCGCCAGCAGATGTACGACCAGATGCTGGAAATGGAGCAGGAGGCCATCGGCTGGCCGCAGAGCGCCACGGTGGAGCGCGGTGCATAGCGCAAAGCGGCAAATTGCAAAACATTCTCTTGGCTGAAGCAATGCTTCGGCAGCTCTTTTTAGAGCAAGACATAGAGATAATACGCTGCCAGAGGCAGAGGGGGGGGATGCAGGCTATTTATTTTGTCCGAACCAACAATCTTGGAAGAAACTAAAGGAGGAATCCTGTAAATGATGAAAACATGGTTGAAACGCATTGCGTCCGCAGTCTGTGCGGCGGCAATGTGTGCCGCAATGCTGCCGGTTACAGCGTTTGCTGCTGAGACGCCTACGATCACCGAGTTTGCTGTTGAACGTGTGACCAGTAAGCCCAACGATGCAATTTTCGGGGCTTTTGATCTTGACGGTGTCACCTATTCGACTGATCCCATTAATCTCGACGATGGGGAGAAGGTCACTTTGCTGTACAAGGTGACCGTTGAGGGGGAACCGAATGACGACGCTGTTACCCCCTGGTTTTCCGTTGACATTGGCGATGCAACGTTGGTTGGTAAAACCGCTGCTGAACCGATGCAAACGGGAACCACTGTGATAGGTGATGTCCCTAGAGGTATGGCATCGACCTACTTCTATGTTTCCAAGACGTTCAGCGCCACTGATGTTCAAGATGACCAGCTGACCTTTGCCGCTACGATTGAAGCTTACGATGGATCTACTGTTGTGGATGAGTCGGTCAACACGGCTTGCAGAGTCGGCGCCCCTGCCAAAGCCCCGGGCACCACGGATCCCGACGAAAAGCCCGAGGAGCCCGGCGAGAAAATCAGCAAGCCTGGTCTGAACAAGTGGATCATTGCCGGTGATGAAAAACTCGAAAGCGATACGGCTGCCGCAGGGACTGATGTCACTTTTGAGCTGGAATCCAATGTACCTGATAACCTGCGCAATTATATTGTCGTAGACGAGCCGACAACCAAGGCGGCTAGCAGCTACAAGCTGGTCTTTGCTGATACGCTGGATGCGGCCTTTGATGACCCGAAGAACTTCGTGATCAAGATTGGGGATACCAAGCTGACTGATGGTCAGTATAACTTGGATCTGAGCAACACCCATGAGTTTAGCATCACCCTTGATTTGGTCAAACTGTATGAAGCAGGCATCATCAAGAGCAATGACATTGCAAACGCTACGGCCATTACGGTCACGTATACAGCGACTCTGAAAGCGGACACTACCGCTGGTATTTACACGAACAAAGCCCAGGTTGGCTATCCTGAGGGGAGCAGCTCGATGGATACCGTCACGGTCAAGACATATGCTATCCGTGTGTTCAAGTATGACCAGGTGACCAATGAAGGCCTGAAAGGCGCCGTGTTCGGACTGTATCAGAAGGACAGCGATGGAAATCTCATAAACAACCATGGCACGCTGACCACCGATGCCGAGGGCTACATTCGTGTCGATGGCCTGGATGCGGGTACCTATTATCTGAAAGAGGCTGCTGCTCCCGACGGATATGTGTGCAGTGAGACGGAACTGGAGATCAAGGTCAATGACGAGGCGGCAGGCGTCGATTACATTGTGGATGCCAGCTTTGCCAACGCTGCGATTCCCGAGACCGGCGGCACCGGCACCATGATGTACTCCATCGGTGGCGCGGCTATCGTTGTGATTGCCGGCATCCTGCTGGTTGTCTCCCGCAAATCCCGTAAAAAGCAGGATCGTTAACATTTGTTAACGTGAGCTGCTAGTTCAACTCCATATCTTGCCCCGGAACATCAGGAAACTACTACTTATCGCAGGGACGCCTTCCTGATGTTTCGGCGGCAGGGGCTTCGCCACAGGCGTGCACTGCGCCTGCGGCGTTGTCCGTGCCGCCGAGCCCCGCCATCCGGCGGGCGTTCCGGCACCATCTTGTACACAAAGCCTATGCCAAACGATACCACACAACCCCAAAAGCCCGCAAAAAAATCCCGGCGGCCCAGCCTGGTCACCATCGCCCTGGTGCTGCTCATGCTGGCGGGGCTGGGCGTGCTGCTCTACCCAACCATCAGCGACCAGTTTGCCCGCTGGCAGGCCGTGCAGGAGATCGCCCAGTACAACCAGGTGGCCGAGGCCGAACAGGCCGACTACTCCGACCTGTGGGCCGCCGCCGAGGCCTACAACCGCCGCCTGGCTGAGACCGGCACCTTTACCGGCTCCGTCCTGAACGAGGATGCGGCGGATCTGCAGGATGTCTCGCAGTACCTCAACCCCCTCGGCACCGGCATGATGGGCTATATCGACATCCCTAAAATCAATGTCCACCTGCCCATCTACCAGGGCACCGGGGAAAAGGCCCTGCAGTCCGGCGCGGGTTTCTGGATCGGCACCAGCCTGCCCACCGGCGGCCCCAGCACCCATTGCGTCATCACGGCGCACAACGGCCTGGTCAAAGCCAAAATGTTCACTGATCTCGACCAGCTGGAGGAGGGCGACACCTTCACCCTCTCGGTGCTGGACCGTGTGATGACCTACGAGGTGGATCAGATCCTGGTCACCCTGCCGGACGAGATGGAACCCTTGCAAATCGTTCCCGGCGAGGACCTGGTCACGCTGTACACCTGCACGCCCTACGGTGTCAACACCCACCGCCTGCTGGTGCGCGGCCACCGCATCGAAACCCCCGCCACCGCCGAGAGTGCGGCGGGTGAGGGGACGGCTTCCGGCCTTTCTCTGACCGAGCGTGTCATCCTGCTGGCCCTGCTGCTTGTCGCGCTGATTTTGCTGATTTACGGCATTGTGGGCATCATCCGGCGGGCACGCCAGCTGAAACAACGACAACACAAGGCGGGAAACCAGAACAACCCGACCCGGGAGGAATCGACCAAACACCATGAGGAACACAAACAAGAGAAATCTTAGCGCCCTGCTTGCGCTGGTTCTGGCGTTGCTGCTGGCCCTGCCGGCCATGGCCGCGGGCAGTGCCGGCCTGACCATCTACCATGAGCGGGAAAACGTCCGGTTTGACCTGTACCATGTGGCGGTGGCATCGGACGCGGGCTGGCAGCCCACCGATGATTTTGCTGCCTACCCGGTCACCCTGCCCGACGAGGACAGCCCTGCCGCCGACTGGCGCGCCGCCGCCGAGACTCTGGCCGCCTATGTTGCCCAGGATACCCCAATCCCCGCCGCCAGTGGGCGGGTGGCCTCCGGCAGCGTGCAGTTTGGCGCGCTGGAGGAGGGGCTGTACCTTGCCATCGGCGAGACCGTGCGGCAAAACGACACGCTGTACATCCCGGTGCCGGTGCTGATCCATGTGCAGGGCGACACGGCGGTGACAATCAAGGCGGAAGAGACAGCTGTCACACCGGAGCCGGTGGAATACACCGTGGCCAAGGTCTGGCAGGGCGGCGAGAACGCGCGCCCCCTGAGCGTGACTGTACAGCTCCTCTGTGATGGCCAGCCTGACCGCACCGTGACCCTGAACGCTCTGAACGGCTGGCGTTATACCTGGACCTCCGAGCAGGGCCATCTGTGGCAAGTAGCCGAGCAAGACGTCCCCGATGGCTTTACTGTTGCGGTGGAGCAGGACGGCCTGGCCTTTACCGTGACCAACACCTGGCAGCAGCCAGGCCAGCCGGAACAGCCCGGCCAGCCCGGCAGCACGCCTGTGCCCGGCACACCGTCCACCGGCGGCACCCTGCCGCAGACGGGGCAGCTTTGGTGGCCGGTGCCGCTGCTGGTAATTTTGGGTGTGATCTGTGTGGGCGTCGGCCGGTTCCGCGCCCGCCGCAAACGCAAGCACGACCATGAAGGATAAAACACGCTACACCAGTATATGGACATCCATCGGGCTGCTGCTGATCGCAGCAGCCCTGTTTCTGTGCGCCTATAATTTGTGGGATAGTAACCGGGCAGCGGCCAGCGTGCAGGGGGTGCTTGCCGCTATACCGAACACCGCCGCTGCCCCGGAGGAACCGTTTAAGGAAGAAACGGCCGAGATGCCAACCATAATGATTGATGGCAACGAGTATATCGGCACGCTGGATTTTCCCACTCTGGGCCTGGCCCTGCCGGTCATGGCCAGCTGGGACTACGACAAACTGAAAACCGCCCCCTGCCGGTACGCTGGTACCACAGCGGGCAACCTGGTCATTGCCGGCCACAACTATCGCAGCCACTTTGGCCGCCTGGACAATTTGCAGCCCGGCGATACGGTGACGTTCACCGATGTGGAGGGCACCGTGTTCGCCTACACAGTGGCCGAGACCGAAGTCTTGCAGCCCACCGCCATCAAGGAGATGACCGGCGGCGACTGGGATTTTACGTTGTTTACCTGTACTCTCAGCGGGCAGACACGTCTGACGGTACGGTGCTTAAAACAATAAAAGCTGGCAGACGGTGCGGAATGCACTGCCTGTCAGCCACACAACCACTCTATGCCATTTGAAAATGCTTCAACGCCTTTATAATCGCTGCTCACTTTTCCGACGGATACTGCGGCACTTTTGCATCTTCATTCTTTGACAGGTTATAGTTCTGTCCTACGTCCCGGCCGCACTTTCTTTGAGTCGATTTCTCCCTCGGAAAGCAAAAAACATTTCCACATGCTCGATCGTTTCAAAAACACCGCATCGCTCTGCCCGGTGGGGTCATCAAGGCCCCAGTCCTCGCGGTGACGGCAAGGCAGGGCCGGGCACTGGACATTGCAGCCCATCGTCACGACGATGTCCACGGCGGGCAGGTCGGCCAGCAGTTTGCTGTGTTGGGTGGCTTCCATGTCGATGCCGTAGACTTGCTTCATCAGGCGGACGGCGTCGTGGTTGATCTGCGGCTTTACCTCGGTCCCGGCGGAGTAACTCTCGAAGACATCGGCGGCCAGGGCTTTGCCCAGAGCCTCGGCGATCTGGCTGCGGCAGGAATTGTGGACGCAGATGAAGGCTACCTTGGGTTTGCGCCGGTTGACGGGCGCAAACGGGCAGCGCTGGCCGATGCACTGGTTGTTTTGGGCGCAGAAGTCGCAGGTGGGCACGCTGCGCTGCATCGTCACGCCCAGCTGCTCCCGTGTGAAGTCGATGGCAGGCCAGGATCGCCAGCCAGGAATCCCGCTTGCAGCACCGCGGCCCGCCCACCTGGCCGATGGCTTCCAGCGCCCGGGCGGTCATGCGGTTGCTCAGGCCCCAGGGCTCGGCGGCCAGCGGTGTGGAGCGGGTCACGATGGCCATGTACTGCCCGGCGCTGACGCCCGCCCCGCAGGCACCCCAGAATCCGCAGGCCCCGCCCGGCACCGCCCGGCCGCGGCTGGCGATCTCCCGCAGGGCCGGTTCCAGTTCCAGTGCGCCGCCCGCATTTTTGTAGGCAGTCAGCAGCGCCGCGCCCACCATCACATGATGTTCCGGGCCGTGCATGTGGCAGAACGGCATCGCCATCATCTGCCGGATGAGGGCAATCGGGTCGGTGGAGTCGGACGCCAGACAAAGCCCGAAGATGCCGTCCAGCCCATGGGTGTGGCAGCTGTTGCAGACATAGTGGCCGTGGACGCAGCGGGTTTTGCTGGGCTCCTTTTTGTGACAGATGGCGCACTCCATCACCGTATCCTGTTCGAGATATTCCAGCGGCGCGCCGCAGATCAGACATTCTTCGCTCATGGGGGACCTCCTGGGACGGGTGTATTCTATAGGCTATATGCCTATTATATCATTGGGGCTTGCGAGATGTATAGACCGCTGAGCGCGGAGAGGAGGCTAAACGGACTCCATTCCCATCATTCCGTTTGAACTGAAAACCATTGGAACGAATTTCATATTTCTGTTTCAAAACATCGCAAAATTGCAAAAAAGGAAAAGTCTGTAACATTGTATTGAGAAAAGGCTTTTGGCCCCATTCATTTTCCATTTCGCATAGATTTGGAAAAACGTGATTTTTGTCATTTAAAAATCTGGAAAAATGTGCAAATTTATGCTTTCAAAGCCCAGAAAAATGTGTTACACTGGTTATAGTCTAAGATAAGGCGGTGGGGCACATGAAACGCAATGCAATTTCGGAACTTATAAAATGGAAAAATGATCCCGAGCGCAAGCCGCTGATCATTCGCGGCGCTCGCCAGGTCGGCAAGACTTGGCTCATGAAGGAGTTCGGGCAGACATGCTATGAAAACTTTGCCTATTTCAACTTTGATGAGGAAGATGAACTGAAATCCATTTTTGAGACGAACAAAAATCCCCAGCGGATCATTGAATTGCTTTCCCTGATCGCCGGGGAAAAGATACTGCCCGGGGAGACCCTCATCATTTTTGATGAGATTCAGGAATGCCCGGAGGCGCTCAACACCCTCAAATACTTCAAAGAAAAGGCAAACGACTACCACGTGATCGCCGCGGGAAGCCTGCTGGGCACGCTGCTCGCGCAGCCCAAGTCCTACCCGGTGGGCATGGTCAACCTGCTCAATCTGTATCCGCTTTATTTTGACGAGTTTCTGGAGGCGACCGACCCGGCGCTTTTTGCTTACTACGAGAGTATTCAGAAAGGGCAGGTGATCGAGGAGATCTTCCACAACCGCCTGCTGGAAGGCTACAACAACTATTTGATCATCGGCGGCATGCCGGAATGTGTGGTTTCGTGGGTCAACCACAAAGACCCGGCAGCGGTTTCCCGGATCCAGCGCGAGCTCGTGGAAATTTATGAGAACGACTTTTCCAAGCACAACGGCAAGGTAAACAGCGGGCGCATCCTGATGGTCTTCCGCAGCATTGTCTCTCAACTTGCCAAGTCCAACGAGAAGTTCATCTACGGCGCTGTCCGGCAGGGCGGCCGGGCGCGGGATTTTGAGGAAGCGATCGAATGGCTGGTATCAGCCGGTATACTCAACCGCATCTGCAATGTTTCCAAGATGGAGCATCCGCTTTCCGCATTTGACAAGCTCGATCAGTTTAAGCTCTTCCTGTTTGACACGGGATTGCTCAAACACATGGCGGGCATTGACAACGGCGCCATTTTGCTGAAATCCAACTATCAGTTCAAAGGCCCACTGACCGAAAATTATGTACTTCAGCAGCTTCGCGGGCAGTTTGAGGTAGAACCTCGCTATTACTCGGACAAATCCGGGGAGATCGATTTTGTGCTGCAGCGCGGTATAGAAATCATCCCCGTTGAGGCAAAAGGTGGCGAGGACAAATCAGCACCATCCTTTAAGCGGTATATTGCGCAGCATCACCCGGAACACGCCATCCGCTTTTCAAAGCGCGGGTATCGGAAGGACGGCGAGATCACGAACATCCCGCTTTATTTGGCCCGAAAGACAAAAGAACTGCTCTGATGTTGCCAACGATACCTTTCTATTTTGTACGGGAAAACAGGCTGTTTCACGCGGTACCAAAGTGCTTGCTCGGCAGCGAAACCATTGACCAAACAAACATTATCACGACTTGGTCATTGCCTAAGCTGTGATGCGTACACTTAGAGAATCATTGATAAGTCATGAAACAGGCGGTCTCATTCTATTGAAATGTCATTAGAATCGATGTGCAGTTCTATTGAAAAGTCATTTGGATGGGGGTGTACGCCATGCTGTACCGAAAAATTCCCCGCCTGATTGCCGACCATCTGCGCACTCAGGACCCGCGCATCCTGTTGGTGGACGGGGCGCGCCAGGTGGGCAAGGCCTATATCATCCGACAGCGAAAGTGACAGCGTGACACAATCGTGCTACACTGCGCCCAAGAGGTGATTTATATGCCTGAAATTCGCTCCATGCGCGATCTGCGCGATACGAGTGCCATCTCCCGACTGTGCCATACAACGGCGGGACCGGTCTTGATCACCAAAAATGGATGGCGGGATTTGGTCGCTATGAGCATTGAAGAGTTTGAGCGCCGCTGTACGCGAGAGGAGGTATATCCCAAACTCCTCGAAGCTGAGGGGAATATGGCTCGTGGCGATCTGCTGGAGGCTGGCGACGTGTTTCGCGCGATGAGGGCGAAGTATGCGTATTGAGCAACCGTATGCCCTGTGCTTTACCAGCCACACGGTTCAGAGTTTGGACACGATGTTCACCTGTAAGCAAACTGTGAAACTAAAAAGAGCGCAAAATAACATATTATTGAATCCTTACATAAAATATGTTATTAGAAAGTTTTTTCGCTCCCCCTTCCTTCGCAACCCAAAGCGGCCTGCCCCACACGCCACCTCCGGCATTGGGACAGGCCGCTCTGTTATTCATTTGCGTCCCTTACAATTCCTGCATCTCCCGCACCATCTGGTTGTGCTTCCGGATTTTGCGGCAGATGTTGTTGTAATCAACCGAACACAGGAAGTCCAGCAGCCAGACCTTGGGCACCCGGAAGGTAGGCGTTTTCATGATCGGTTTGAGCCGCCCCTCGGTACACCAGCGGCTGACCGTGTGGCGGTTGTAACCGGTGATGTCGCAGATCTGCTGCAAGGTCAGCACATCGGGCGCCTTGGCCAGCTGTTTGGCCAGGCGGCTGCGCAGCTTTTTGCGGCGGGGGCCGGTCAGGTCCAGGCGGCGGACCAGGGCGTTTTCCGGCGGCTTGTGGTTGGGGTAGTTTTTGTACCAGCCGCTGGGCGGGGTGTAGCGGGCCGGGTCGGCGGCGCGGCGGCGCAG
>HBJMC02800__coassemble_1256_pt1 | contig 9198 bp, 10 predicted proteins | sample HBJMC02800__metabat2_low_PE_013 | metagenome-assembled genome bin HBJMC02800 | reverse complement strand
GGTATATAGCTTTGCAGCATCGCCAGCGCATAGCCGAAGGCTTCTTCCCGGGTGGCAATATGGTTTGGCGGGCACCAGGCGCGGCACTGCTGCCCGGTGACCTGTGCCGGGGTAAAGCCATGCGCCACTGCGTAATCCAGCAGGGCCCGGATACCACTGTTCGGCGCAGGCTCTGACCGTTTCCCCCAACGCCTGAGCGTCCAGGTAGACAAGCGCTGCAAATCCGTCCCCGTCCCGTTCGACCGTGACGACGGAACCGCCTTTGCCACACCAACTATAGAGCGTACCGCCAGCCGAACCGGCCACCACCTGGCAGCCGTACTCCCGGTCAGGTATTTGCCGGGCCTTGTATGGGTCTTTTGGTCATTTGTACCCAACGGCACGCGGCCATCCTTGTTGGGTTTGGTGATGGATAAATCCAGCCGTTGGTGGTATTGTGGTATTGTGCTGGAACGGCTGTCATAAAACGGAATATATGAATCAAAAAAGGAGCGATGCTATGGTTTCTGGAAAATTACAGGAGAAAAACGGGTATTACTACATGGTCCTCAGCTACAAGGACGCCACCGGCAAGCGCAAGCAGCCCTGGTATGCCAAGCCTGCCGGTGAAGGGCAAGGCGCAAGGCCGAGGAGATGCTGCGGGAACTGCGGTGCACCTGCGCCAGCCTACTGCTGAAGCAGGGGGTACCCATGAAGCAGATCCAGGAATGGCTGGGCCACAGTGACATTTCCACCACGGCGAAAATCTACGCCCACCTGGACTCCCAGTCCAAGCAACTCAGCGCCGCCACGATGGAACAGGCGCTGCCGCTGCCGGAGGAGCTGCCCCAAAGCCGGTGGTAAAACAGGTAAACGAAACCCCAGGGGCAAGCCCCTGGGGTTCTGGCGGAGCATCAGAGATTTGAACTCTGGCGGCGCTGTTAACGCCCTATCGCATTTCGAGTGCGACCTCTTCGACCTCTTGAGTAATGCTCCAGATATTGCCGGCGGGGCGCAGCGGCCCGGACCGGATGTGCCTGATTATTATAGCAAATTCCGGGCGGCACGTCAAATGTTTTTTCGGGCGCCGGGTCTTGCACCGTGGTCTGTGCCCGAACGCAAAATGCGCGCACTTTTCCACGGGCTCCGCGGAAAGCGCGCCGGTCCGGCCCGGCAGACGGGCGGGCAGCCTCAACGCAGGCAGGCGCGGGCGCGGTCCAGATAGTCGGCACGGACATAGATCGTATAGGTCCAGTTGGCGGCAGGGGCCTGGCCAAAGCTGCCGCTGCGCTCCCGGCTGCCTGCGGCGAACGCCGACGGCGAGCTGCGGTCGCGGACCTTGACCTGGTACTCGATGCCCGCCTGGTCCAGTTTGGCGCAGACCTCGTCACTGCGGGCCTGGGTCTGGCAAACGGTCAGTTCCCTGCGCTGAAACAAAGAGATCATCCTGCATCTCTCCTTTGCTGATCCTGGGGCGTGTCCGAAAATTTCCCACACTGTTTGATTCCACGAAAAAGCAGCGTCTGCCGCGCTGCGGCGCCTTAAAGCACATCAAATCTTCCTGCGGTTTCGCGCCATGCGCCCCTCACCTTTTGGGCGATTTTTCCCGTGCTTTGGAGCGGCCAGATCCCTTCCGGGGATCCGCCGGGAACGCGCCATGCGCCGCGGCAAAGTGTTCCCCGCGCTGTATGTCCCGGCCTTGGGGTGCATCCGGCAAGTCAAAAATGCCGACATCGCGCCAGAAATCGGGCGCAAGCCGAAAACCATGCGCGGATCCCCCGGCAGGGCCATCCCCTGCCGGGACTCATTCAGAGAACCCTCAGAACTCCGCGCCCAGGGTGGCGGCCATGACGGCCTTGATGGTGTGCATGCGGTTCTCGGCTTCGCGGAAAACCACGCTCTGGCCCCCGGTGAACACCTCGTCGGTGACTTCCATGGCATCGCGGACGAATTTTTCGCCCATGGTGCGGCCCACCTGGGTCTTGTGGTCGTGGTAGGCGGGCAGGCAGTGCATGAAAACCGCCTGGGGGCCGGTCTTGGCCATCAGGGCGGCGTTGACCTGGTAGGGCGCCAGGTCGGCGATGCGCTGCGCCCAGACTTCCTCCGGCTCGCCCATGCTGACCCACACGTCGGTGTAGACCGCGTCGGCGCCGGCCACCGCGTCCACATTCTCCGAGAAGTCGATGGTCGCGCCGGTCTCGGCGGCGATGGCGCGGCATTTTTCCACCAGCTGCGCCTCCGGCCAGTAGGCTTTGGGGGCGCAGGCGGTAAAGTGCAGGCCCATCTTGGCGCAGCCGATCATCAGGGAATTGCCCATGTTATACCGCGCGTCCCCCATGTAGACGAACTTGAGCCCCTCCAGCCGGCCGAACTGCTCCCGCAGCGTGAGGAAATCGGCCAAAATCTGGGTGGGGTGGAACTCGTTGGTCAGGCCGTTCCACACCGGCACCGGCGCGTACCGCGCCAGCTCCTCCACAATGGCCTGGCCGTAGCCGCGGTACTCGATGCCGTCGAACATGCCGCCCAGCACCTGGGCGGTGTCGGCGATGCTCTCCTTTTTGCCGATCTGGCTGCCGGAAGGGTCCAGGTAGGTGGTGCCCATGCCCAGATCGTGGGCGGCCACCTCAAAGCTGCAGCGGGTACGGGTGCTGGTCTTTTCAAAGATCAGGGCCACATTTTTGCCCCGCAGCACGTCATGCAGGACGCCGGCTTTTTTCTTTGCTTTCAGCTCGGCGGCCAGGTCCAAAAGATACCCGATCTCGGCGGGGGTATAGTCCAGCAGCGTCAAAAAGTCTCTGCCCTTCAGGTCCATGGTCATTCTCTCCTTTGCGTTGCGGGGTCAGCGGCCCCGTTGGCCGCCCGGTCCCGCGGCCCGGCGGAACGGTCCGTTTTCGAAACATTCTGAAAAAATCTGATCCTTTCTTGCTCGATCCAGATCCCTTTTAGTATTGCACATCGGGGAGCAATTTGCAAGAAAAAATTATATTTTGCACTGATTTTGTATTTTTATGCAGCAAAAGCAGCGCAAACTACCCGCAGCCACGGCTTTTCTCTGGTGCGGCGGGCGGCGCAGGGTCCCCGCAAGCCAGGCCCTCCCCTGCCCCGTGCTCATCGTGCGGGCAAAGCCGGCGGGCGTTCTTATTCCGCCGTGTGCCAGGTGTTTTCGCAGATATACCGCCACACGTCGTCCACCGTTTGGCAGGCGGCCATGTCCTCCGCCGGCACTTCCCGGCCGATGCCCTCGCCCACGTTCCAGGCAAGTTCGGTGGCGTCCAGCTCGTCGGCGCCCAGGTCCTCGTACAGGTCGGTCTCCGGGGTCAGGTCCTGCGGCTCGCAGGAAAACTGCTCGGCCAAAATGTCCAGCAGGTCGTTGTACTGCATGGGAAACGCTCCTTTATCCGGCGGCAAAGGCCGCTTTGTCGTTGCTTTCCTCCTGCAAAACGGGCGCCGCGCCCGCCAGGGGATGCGGCGCCCGGCGCTTTTGGGGGTTTTGCGCAGGGGTCACTGCCAGGCATCCCGGCCCAGCAGCTCGTGCTGCAGGCGGCAGGCGGTGGGGGTGGCAGCCAGGCCGCCCTCGGCGGTCTCCTTCAGGGCGGGGTGCATGGCGTCGCCCACCCGCTTCATGGCCAGGATGGCCTCGTCCGGCGGGATGACGCTGCCGATGCCCGCCAGCGCCAGCTCGGCAGCCACAAAGGCCCCGGCCACGCCGGAAGCGTTGCGCTTGACGCAGGGCACTTCCACCAGGCCGGCCACCGGGTCGCAGACCAGGCCCAGCACGTTTTTCAGGGCGATGGCCACCGCGTCGCCGATCATTTTGGGGGTGCCGCCGGCCAGCTCGACGATGGCCGCAGCGGCCATGGCGGCGGCGCTGCCGCACTCGGCCTGGCAGCCGCCCTGCGCCCCGGCCAGGCAGGCGTTTTTGGCAATGACCAGCCCCACCGCGCTGGCGGTGAACATGGCCATGACGCAGCTGCGGCGGCCGCAGCCTTTTTCCTGCTCCATGGTCAGCAGCGCCGCGGGCAGGATGCCGCAGCTGCCGGCGGTGGGCGCGGCGACGATGCGGCCCATGGCGGCGTTCAGTTCGCTGATGGCCAGCGCGCGGGTCAGCGCGCCGCCCAGCACCGGGCCGGTCAGGGTGCGGCCGGCCTTTACCGCCGCTTTCATTTTGGCGGCGCTGCCGCCGCTCAGGCCGCTGGCGCTGCGCAGGTCCGGGTCACAGCCGGGGGCCACGCCGTCCGCCATGACCTGGTAGCAGCGGGCCATGCGGTCGTAGACCTGTTCCGGCGGCTGTTCCAGCTCGGCCGCCTGCTGGGCAAGCACCAGCTCGCTCAGGGGGCGGCCGGCCTGTTCGGCCGCGGCCAGCAGGCCGGCCAGCGATGTATAATCCAGTTGCATGGGAAACTCCTTGTATCACAGATTGGTCTTGGTCCCGCCGGGCATCCGTTTGGCGCGGCGGTCACACCGGCTGCAGCAGCGTCACGTGCAGCACATGGGGCAGCATGGCCACGGCATCGGCCACTTCCTGCCCCACCGCGCCGTCCATTTCCAGCGCCATCACGGCGGTGCCGCCGCGGCTTTGGCGGGTCAGGCGGAAACTGCCGATGTTCACCCGCCGGTCGGCCACCGCCTCGGTAACGGCGGCAATGGTGCCGGGCACATCCTGGTGCACCACGATCAGGGTGGGGCACTCGCCGGTCAGCTGCACCTCCATGCCGTCAATGCCGGTGATGCGGATGCTGCCGCCGCCCACGCTGCTGCCCTGCATGTCCAGCGTGCCGCCGTCGGCGGCTTCCAGGTGCAGGCGGGCGGTGTTGGGGTGCGCGCCGTCGATCTCCACCGGGTGGATCGTCACCTGCATGCCCTGCTGTTCGGCAATGACCAGTGCGTCCCGCAGGCGGGTGTCGTCGGGGGCAAAGCCCAAAAGCCCGGCCACGATGGCCTTGTCGGTGCCGTGGCCGCGGCCGGTGCAGGCAAAGCTGCCGTGCAGGCCGATGTCCGCCCGCACCGGCTGCGACCCCAGCAGCGCCCGCGCCACCCCGCCGATGCGCGCCGCGCCGGCGGTGTGGCTGCTGGAAGGCCCGATCATGACCGGGCCGATGATATCAAACACATTCATGGGCAAAGGCTCCTTTGGCTGTGGTCATTCGGCCCTGTGCTGGCCGTAGTAGGCGTTGGGCCCGTGCTTGCGCAGGTAGTGCTTGTCCTGCACATACTGCGGCGCGGGGGCTGCGGCGGGGTCCAGCTGGCGGGTCAGCAGCGCCATGCGCGCCACTTCCTCCAGCACGGCGGCATGGTAGACCGCCTGGGCCGGGCTGCCGCCCCAGGCAAACGGCCCGTGGCTGCGGCACAGCACCCCCGGCACCGCCGCCGGGTCCAGCTTTCTTTTGCGGAAGGTCTCGACAATGACCCGGCCGGTGCTGCCCTCGTAGTCTGCCGCCACCTCGGCGGCGGTCAGGGCGCGGGTGCAGGGCACCGGGCCGTAAAAATAGTCGGCGTGGGTGGTGCCGTAGCAGGGGATATCCAGCCCGGCCTGCGCCCAGGCCGCGGCATAGGCGGAATGGGTGTGCACCACGCCCCCGATGCCGGGGAACGCCCGGTACAGTTCCAGGTGGGTGGCGGTGTCGGAGGAGGGGTTCAGCGCGCCCTCCACCACATGGCCGCCCAGGTCCAGCACCACCAGGTCGCCGGGCGTCAGCGCGCCGTACTCCACGCCGGAAGGCTTGATGACCACCAGCCCTTTCTCCCGGTCAATGCCCGACACGTTGCCCCAGGTGTACAGCACCAATCCGCGGCGAGGCAGCTCCAGATTGGCCTGATAGACCTGTTGTTTCAGTTGCTCCAGCATATTGAAAGCCTCCCTGCCGCCGGGCCTGCCCGGCCTGCGCAGCGTTTTTTCGATCCACGCCCCCCGATACCGCGCCGCACAGCGGCATGGCATCCCTGGGCATTCAAAACCGGCTGCCGGGCCGGCGCAGACCGGAACGGCGGGCCATAACTGTCTTGCGGCTATTATACCGTAAAACCCCCGGCCTGGCAACGGCGGAGCATCCGGTTCTCCCGCCTCCGGGCCGGGCGCTGTCACTCATACAGGATGCCGTCGGGCGGGAAGGTCAGCGTCACCTCGGCGCCATGGCCCGGCTCGCTCTGGGCAAAGATGGTGCAGCCCAGCTTTTTGGCCGCCCGTGCGCACAGGTAAAGCCCCAGCCCGCTGGAGGTCGGCTCGGCGTGGCCGGTGCAGCCGGTGTAGCCTTTTTCAAAAATGCGGGGCAGGTCCTCCGGCCGGATGCCCGCGCCGGTGTCCGCCACCGTCAGCATACGGCCGTCGGCCAGCACCGTGACGGTGCCGCCTGCCGGCGTGTACTTGACCGCGTTGGACAACAGCTGTTCCAGGATAAATCCCACCCACTTGGCGTCTGTCACCGGCGCGGCGTCGGTGCCGTTGTAGACAAGGGTCAGCTTTTTCAATATGAACATCCGGGCAAAGCGGCGCAGGCTTTGGCGGACGACCGGGTCCAGCGGCGTTTTTGCCAGCACCAGGTCGTTGGTCTCGCTGCCCAGGCGCAGGTAGCCCAGCACCATGTCCACGTACCGTCCGGTCTGGAACAGCTCCCGCTCCAGGTCGGCGCGGGGGATCTCTCCGCCCGACTGCAGCAGCAGCCGCATGGCGGCCAGCGGCGTCTTGACCTGGTGGGCCCACATGGTAAAATAGTCCAGCATATCGTCCCGCCGGGCGCGGACTTCCACCGCCCGGTCGGCCATCTGCCCGGCCTGGCCCCGCAGTACCTGCTGGTAGGCGGCCTCCAGCCCGGCCTCGCCGCCCTCCGGCTCCGGCAGGGCGGGATCGCGGCCGGGCGGGGTCTCGGCAAGCTGCTCCAGTTCCCGGCAGCGCCGGGCCCAGGCCGGCCAGCCCGCCGCCAGCACCGCAGTCAGGATCGCCGCGGACAGCGCCGCCGCGTAGCCGAAGGGTTCCAGCGGCAGGTCATACAACGCAATGACCGCCCCAAATATTGCCGCCGTCAGCGCCCAGACCAGCAGCGCCCGCCGCTGGGTGTGCAGATACGCCAAAAATCGTTTCATTCGATGCAGTACCCCTCGCCTTTTTTGGTGCGGATCAGGCCGGGCAGACCGGCGGTCTCCAGCTTTTTGCGCAGGCGGGCCACGTTGACGGTCAGCGTGTTCTCGTCCACAAAGCAGTCGGTGGCCCACAGCGCGGTCATCAGCGCGTCGCGGGGGACGGTGCGGCCCCGCTGGGCCAGCAGCGTCTGCAAAATGCGCAGCTCGTTCTTGGTCAGCTCCACCGTGCCGGCTTCGCTTTTCAGCGCGCCCGCGCCCAGGTCCAGCATCACCCCGCCGCCGCAGTCCACCAGGTCGGCGGGCCGGGCGTAGGCATAGGCGCGGCGCAGGATCGCCTGCACCTTGGCGGCCAGCACCTCCAGGTCAAAGGGCTTGGCGATGTAGTCGTCGGCGCCCAGGTCCATGGCGGTGACGATGTTCAGGTTATCCGCCGCCGAGGACAAAAACACGATGGGCACCGGGGACAGCTCCCGGAACACCCGGCACCAGTGGTAGCCGTTGCGGTAGGGCAGCGACAGGTCCAAAAGCACCAGCTGGGGGTCAAAGGCGGCAAACTCCGGCGCAAGGTCGGCAAAGTTTTGGCCGCAGGCCACGGCATAGCCCAGCCGTTCCAGATAGTCCCGCACCGTGCGGGCAATGACGGGGTCATCCTCGATCAGGAAAATACGGTACTGCATGGCAAGGGTCCTTTCAGGGCTGAAGTTGGGCGGGCGACTGTTTCGGCAAGCGACCGGCATTGCTGCCTTGTGGCAGGACTATCGCTGGGGACGGCCGCAGGGCTTGGCGGCGGCGCAGACCACCTGCGACCAGTGGCAACATATCGCCAGCCCGCAGGGGTACGCGCCCGATCAGGTGCTGCACCCCACCGTCATCGCTGGTGCGATGCCACCTCCCCTTGCAGGGGAGGCTTTCAGGGGAAGCGCCGCCCAAAGGCTCCCCTGCAAGGGGAGCTGCCGGCGCAAGCCGGCTGAGGGGTGTATTGCCGCTTTGCGGTGGGACTATCGCTGCGGGATGGCCGCAGGGCTTGGCGACGGCGCGAACGCCTGGCACGCCCCCTTGCATGCCGATATGATCCAGTATATCATCTCCGACGCGCCGGTGGGGCGAAATTTTGCAAAAAGTTCAAAATTGGGGCGCCAAAACAGGCCGGAACCCCTTGACGGGTTTGGTATAATAGTATTAGCAGTGTGGGCCGCGGATTGCTAACCCCCTCCCGCACTTCCAACCGGAACAGAGCCAATTCAGATAGAAATAGAGGTAACGCACCATGGCACAGACCAAAACCAAGATCGACATTTTCTCCGGTTTTTTGGGCGCCGGCAAAACGACGCTGATCAAAAAGCTGATCCAGGAGGCTTTCGGCGGCGAAAAGCTGGTGCTGATCGAGAACGAATTCGGAGAGATCGGCATCGACGGCGGCTTCATGCGCGAGGCCGGCATCCAGGTGAACGAGCTGAACTCCGGCTGCATCTGCTGCTCGCTGGTGGGCGATTTCCGCGAGGCGCTGAAGCAGGTGGTGGACACCTACCACCCCGACCGCATCCTGATCGAGCCTTCCGGCGTGGGCAAGTTGAGCGACGTGACCCGCGCGGTGGAGAGCGTGGCCGACCATCTGCCGGTGGAGCTGAACAGCTTTGTGACGGTGGCCGACGTGAACAAGGTCAAGCTGTATATGAAGAACTTCGGCGAGTTCTACAACGACCAGGTCAGCCACGCCAGCTGCATCATCCTCAGCCGCACCGGCAAGGCGTCGGACGAGAAGATCGCCACCGCGGTGGAGCTGCTGCAGCAGAAGAACCCCACCGCCACCATCGTCACCACCGACTGGATGGCACTGAACGGCAAGCAGATCGTCTCGGTGATGGACGGCAAGCGCGACCTGGTGGCCGAGCTGCTGGCCGAGGCCGCCGCCACCAACGCGGCCCACGGCGACGAGGACGAGCATCACCACCACCATCACCACGACGGGGAGGAGCACGACCACGAGGGCCACTGCTGCCACCATCACCACGATCACGACGGGGACGGCGAGGAGCACGAGTGCTGCCACCATCACGACCATGAGGACGAAGAGCACGGCCATGCGTGCTGCCACCACGATCACGAGGACGAGGAGCATGGCCACGAGGGCTGCTGCCACCACCA
>HBJMC02800__coassemble_1173_pt1 | contig 9509 bp, 6 predicted proteins | sample HBJMC02800__metabat2_low_PE_013 | metagenome-assembled genome bin HBJMC02800 | reverse complement strand
TGGCGGCCATTTTGGGGGCCAGCTGCTTCTGGCCCAGGATGAAGGGCTGGAAGGGGTGGAACAGGTTCTCGGTAGCCAGGCGGGTCAGCAGGCGGTGGGTCATGCCGTTGGGGGTGCACAGGTAGTTGTCAAACCCGGCGTGGATCCAGGCCTGCATGTTCTCCCAGCCCCAGGGGGTGTAGATGTGGGGCGCCCAGGTGACGGTCAGCGGGTGCATGCCGTACTTGTACTTGAGCAGGTGGGCGGCGTAAAAGCTGTCCTTGCCGCCGGAGCCGGGCACCAGGCAGTCGTAGCTGCCGTCGTTTTTGCGGTACTGGTCGCACAGCTCCCGCAGCTCCTTCTCCCGCAGGGCCCAGTCGATGTGGCCGTTGGCCTTGTTGTGGCAGGCGTGGCAGGCGTCGCAGACGCCATCCTCCTGAATGACCATCGTCTTTTTGACGGAACGGATGGTGTGCTCGAACTCGTAGCAGGAGTTGGGTTTCTGGTTGCTCATGACGCACTCGCTACAGAACTGCACCTTCTGCGGCAGGCCGTAGTAGGTCTCGCGCTGGTCCTCCGGGATGTCCGGGGCGTACTTGGCGTAGTCGATGTCCACATGGCGGGGCAGCTTGTCCATGGTATCACTCTCCCAAATGGCGGCGGGCGTCACCCGCCGGGCTGATGGTTTGCAGTCTTTTTCCGGCGGAAAATCAAAAAAGCGCCGCCTGACAGGGATACTGCTCCCGTCAGGCGGCGCCTTTGCCGTCTTTACGTATTATAGCACAGGTTTTTGCGGGTTGCAAGGAATTATTTCGCTTCGGCCGTACATTTTGGCAGTCCTTCTGCCCGGCAGGGCAGGATAAATTCCCGGTAGACCACTTCGTCGGCAAATCCGTTTTTCACATACAGGGAATGTGCCGCCAGATTTTCCTCGGCATGGGTCAGGTTTATGTCTCGCCTGCCGTACCGCGCAGCCACATGCTGCAAAAAATGTCCCAGCAGGTCAGACGCCACACCACTTCTCCGGAAGCTTTTCTCGACAGCCAAATACTCGATCCGTATCTCCCGGACAAAATTCTCGTTCCAGACCAGCACGCCGGCTGCCCTGCCGCAAAGGCAGCAGCACAGAAAGCTGCATCCGTCGCGCAGCAGCTCCCGGAGCAGGTCGCCGGCCCGGCCATTCAGGCGGAAGCTTTCCTCCAGCAGGCGCTCGATCCCGCGGCATATTGCCTTATCCCGCAAAAGTTCCTTTGCGTCAAAGCGGCGGAAATCGCCGCCACACGGGTGCGGCGCCGGCATACGGGCCGGCCACGCAAAGCGCATTACATGCTGGACGCTGCGCAGCCGCCCACCCGCTTTCTCCAGTTCCCTGCAGTATACTGCGTTGTCTTTTGCCGGGAAAATATGCAGCGTTCCCGCAAACGTCCTGCGCAGAAATGCCAGGCTTTCGCGGATCGCCGCCTGGTACCAGACCGATTCCGCCGTCAGCGGCCCCCACACGGCAAGGTAATCCGAGTCTTTCAAGACACCCACGATGCCAACTGGCCCGACGTCCCCTACAATCACATAGACAGAAGTATCCATCGAGGAATCCGGGTACTCGCCGTATTCTTTTTCCAGCTCTGCGCAGGAGCCAAACCGCGGATAGCCAAGCTGCTGTTCCCCGGCCAAAGTTTTTTGTGCAAGCTGGTCCACCAGCGTGCGGTAGCGCGGGTCATACCTTACAAATTCCATTTCACGCTTTTTCTGCATGGCAGCAGATATCGTCAAGACCAGATCATTGGGCTTCCGCCACCTGCACACCGTCGATGTACACCGCCTTGACCTCGGTCATGACCTCAAAGGGGCAGCCGTCGGTCAGCACCAGGTCGGCGTCCTTGCCCACCTGGATGGAGCCGACGCGGTCGGCCACGCCGATGTGCTCGGCGGGGTGGATGGTGATGGCCTGCAGCGCCGCAAAGGGGTCCATGCCCGCCTTGACCGCCATGCCGGCGCACAGCGGCAGGTACTGCTGGGGGATGACCGAGTTATCGGTGATGATGGACACATGGCAGCCGGCGCGGTCCAGCACGCCGGGGGTGGCCCAGCTCTTGTTCTGCAGCTCAAACTTGCTGGCGTGGGTCAGCGTGGGGCCGACGGCCATGGGCACGTCCTTCTCTTTGGCCAGCTCGTCGGCGATCAGGTGGCCCTCGGTGACGTGCTCCAGCGTGATGCGCACGCCGAACTCATGGGCGATGCGCAGCGCGGTGAAGATGTCGTTGGCCTGGTGGGCGTGGGCCTTCAGCGGGATGGCGCCGTCCAGCACCGGCAGCAGGGCCTCCCACTTCTGGTTGTAGGCGGGCAGCTTGGCAGGGTCGCCGTTCGCCGCCTGCTTGCGGGCGGCGTAGTCCTTTGCCGCCGCCAGCGCGCCGCGCAGGATGGCGGCGGTGGACATGCGGGTGGAGTCGCACTTGTCTTTATACACCCGCTTGGGGTTCTCGCCGAAGGCACACTTCATCGCCGCCGGGTCTTTGACAATCATGTTGTCCACCCGGTCGCCCACGGTTTTCATGACCAGGAAGGTGCCGCCCAGCACGTTGGCGCTGCCCGGCCCGGTGCAGACGCAGGTGACGCCGGCATTGCGGGCCGCCGCCAGGCTGGGGTCGCGGGGGTTGATGCCGTCGATGGCGCGCAGCTGGGGGCAGCAGATGTCGTTCATCTCGTTGTAGTCCCGGCCCTCGTAGCCGATGCCGGAGCCGTCCAGGCCGATGTGAGTGTGGGCGTCCACAAAACCGGGCCAGACGTCCAGGCCGGCGGCGTCCACGATCTCGCAGCCGTCGGGGGCGGCAAGCCCCGCGCCGATGGCGGCGATCCTGCCATTCTCCAGCAAAAGGTCGACAAGTTTTGGCTCCGGCGTCACCGCGTCATGGACGCGGCCGCCGCGGATCAGGATGGGGTTGGTTTGGACGGGCTGCATGGTACATCCTTCTTTCTGGAAACAACCGTTGAAACGCTCATAAACCTGCTCAAAAACTCAGCTGGCCGTCCAGCCAGCTCTGCTGGTTGGCGTCGCGCACCTCGTCGCCGGGCAGGGGGCCGCCGATCAAAAAGGGCGAGGCCGGGTCGTGGCGGCGCATGTTGCGGCGCACCGCCGCGGCGTCGGCGTTGGCGTAGCAGTAGCGGCACAGGTGGCCGCAGCTGTCGTAGGCGCCGATGTCCCCGCCCAGGTAGCAGGCGCACTCCTTCCGGCTTGGGTGGACGGCGCCGGGCGGCGGGGTCAGCCTTGCGTGCAGCGCGTGCTCGTAGGCGGCCAGCGTCATACAGCCGGTGCAGTCCACACCGTAAGCGGCCAGCTCGCCGCCCTCGCCGCAGGCTTTCAGCGTCATGCCGTGGCTTTTGGCAATGCCCGCCATCTCCCGCCCCAGCAGCAGGCGCTGGGGCTTTGGCACCGCGCGGGCTTCGGGGAAATTGCGCTGCACCTTTTTGTACAGGTCCAAAAAACTGATGACGCAGGTTTCCACCGCCCCTTCCAGCGCGGCGGCCATGCGGGCGAACTCGGCCAGGTGGCGCTCCACCGTGTAAGTTCCGTCCAGCAGGATGGGGTCGTACCGCCAGGCCACGGCTTCCGGCCCGACGGCGGCGGACAGGGCGCGGATATCCGCCAGCACCTGGTCTTTGGGCGGGACGTTCGGTTCAATGTCCCGGCCGTAGGGCGTCAGCGTGACGAACCAGTACTGCCCGGCGTAGGGGCGCAGCGCGTCCAGGTGGGGCAGCATGGGGCCGGGGTTTTTGGTGCAGAAGCCGATCAGGTCCACCACCTGCGGCGAAAGCGAGTACCGGGTGACCCGCTGCGGCGCATACGGGCTGCGCACCAGCACAAAGCCGGCGCGCAGGCGGTTCAAAAACCAGGGCGTATAAAAGGCGGGGATGTCGGTGCGCATCCCGGTTTGGAGGATCATGGCAAAAGTCCGTTCTTTGAAATGACCGGTGAGATGACTGGGAAAGCGGAAAACACAGGGCCGGCGGGGTGCCGCTTTTGCGCCGCCTGCCGCTGCCCGCAGATGGCAGGGCGGGCGCTGCTGCCCGCCCTACAATTCCTCCGGGAGCGCCTGCCTGTTTTCTGCCATTCGTCTGCCGTCAGGCGCTCCGGGCTGCGCAGCACGCGCCGTCAGGCAGAACCCCTGTGCAGGGGGCGCTGCCTGCATCGTCCCGCCAACCTGGCGGCAGACTGGCGTTAAAAGCCCCCCCTTGGAAAGGGCTGTGGGATCGGGTCCCTTGCGGCGGGGCGCCCGGCGGTCATTTCTGTGCCCAGATGGGGTCTTTCAGCACCCACTCGCCGTACTCGTTCTTCTCGAACAGGTCGGTGTTGTAGAACTTGTCGATGATGGCCCAGAACTCGCTCTCGGTATAGCCGCAGAACTGGCAGAAATCCCGCACGCACAGCGGGTCCAGCTTGCCGTCCCGCGCCTTGATGATGGGGATGGCCTCCTCGCGGGTCATCAGGCCGTAGCGGATGTAGCGGGCGGTGTAGTCGGTGGCGGCGGCGTGGCCGAACTTGGGGTACTTGAGCCAGGAATGCACCAGATAGGCGCGGGAGTCGATCTGGTCAAAGTTCTCGGCGTGGTGGGTGCGGTCCCACTCGTGGGTCAGGTCGTGGAAGCCGTGGGCCTTGGCGATCTGGTAGTTTTTATAGCTGTTCCAGGGCACAAAGTAGCTCATATAGAAGGGGTCAAGCTTTTTCAGCTCCTCGGCGTCGGGGGCCAGCGTCAGGCTCAGGTCGTTCTCGGTGACGCCGTCGCCGATCAGCTCCTCCATGGGGAAGCCGACGGCCACGCCGTTCTCGATCTGGTCCATGGCGGAGTAGGTCTCCCTGTCGGCGTTGCCGCCGTACTCAAAGCTGACATTCTCGCCGTAGCAGAGCAGCGGGGTGTTGAACTTGGCGGCCATGTGCAGCGGGAAGGTGTAGATCAGCCGGTCCACGTACCAGGTGGGCTTGCCGTACTTTTCAAAGAATTTGCGCATCAGGATCTTCTGCACCTTGATGTTGGGCTTGCAGCTGATGATGGTGCAGCCGAACTCCTCGCTGATGTTTTTCAGGTTGTGGACGCCCGCGGCGGTCATGGGGAAGTTGTCCTCGACGCTGAACAGGATGGGGTTCATGTGCATGACCTCTTTCAGCATCCAGACCTGGAAATGGCTGTCCTTGCCGCCGGAGACAGCCACGGCGCAGTCGTAGCCGCCGGGGCCGTTGCAGCCGCGGTATTTGTCGCACAGGGCCTCGAACTCCTTAAAGCGGGCGTCCCAGTCCACCTGTTTGCGGTGTTCGTAGTGGCGGCAGGCGCTGCAGACGCCCTCGGCGTCAAAGGTGATGCCGGGGCGGGTGTCGGGCATGGTGCATTTTTTGCAGTAACGCATGGCAGATTCTCCTTTTTCAACGGGCAGTCGCGGCAGCGCGCTGCGTGACCGGGGGCCAGGGGGGCGCCGTGCGCCTTTCCTGTGCCGTCCCCGCCCTGCCGCGGCGCCATTGCCGTTTGGGTTCCGGTTTCTGTCTCTATGATACCCGATTTGCCTGCCGCTTGCAAGTTGCCTTTTGCCGGGCGGGCGGGTATAATGGGGGAAACGCCCTGCCGTGCCGCCGCCCTGCCGCGGCGGCCGGTCCCCGACTGCCTTTAGCGGAGTGCGCACAAGGAAGCTTTGCCGCAAAACCGATCAAAAACAGGCCGTTGGCTGCGCTGCCGTCGCTTGGCGTCCACAAAGGACGCCGGCGTTTCGTCGCCTTGCCGCCAACCCGTTTTTGCGATTTTTCGGTGCTTCGCAGTTTTGCTGCTCGCGCAGCAAAACCAAAGCTTCCTTATGCTTACTCCGCCTTGCCGAAAGGATGTTCCCTGCTATGTCAAACTCTCTCTCCCCCGCCGCGGCGGTGCGCCGCTGGCTGCCGGATGTGCTGCTGGTGGCCTTTGCCGCGGCCATGACCATTTTTGCGGCGCAGTTGATCACCAGCGACAATTTCTGGCTGGATGAATTTTTCTCCATCGAGATGGTCGGCCGCAGCTGGGCCGAGATCCCCGCCGCCACCGCCGGCGACGTGCATCCGCCGCTGTACTATTACATCTTAAAGCTGTTCGTCAGCGTGCTGGGCAGCGCCCATGCGGTCTACCGCATTGCCAGCTTTGCCAGCTATCTGCTGACGGTGGGCATGGCGCTGGTGTTTTTCCGGCCGGCTTTCGGGCGGTGGGCAGCGTTTTTCTTCCTCTGCCTGATGGCCCCCGGCACCGCCTCTCTGCGGTATTTCACCGAGGCGCGGATGTACGGCTGGGCGCTGTTTTTTGTGCTGCTGTGCGGCTTTGCCGCCTACCGTCTGCTGGCGGATGCGGCCCCGAAACGCCGCTGGTGGGTGACCCTGACGCTGGCCGGGCTGTGCGCCGGCTACCTGCACTATTTTGCGCTGCTGGCCGTCTGCTTTGTCTACCTGGCGCTGCTGGTGTACGCGGCATGGAAGCGGCGTCCGCTTTTGAAAGGCTGGGGCATTGCGGCGGCGGTGTCGGTGGTGTGCTACCTGCCCTGGGCGGTGGTGGCGGCCGGCCACCTGATGCAGCAGGCCACCGGCGGGTTCTGGCTGCAGCAGGTGCCCGAACTGAGCGAAACGCTGGAGATGATCGTGAGCAGCCAGCTTTCCGGCTGGGCGGCGCTGGCGCTGCTGGGCCTGGGCTGCGTTGTCTATCTGTTCTGGCCCAGGGACGAAGCCCCTGCCCGCCGCTGGCTGACGGCTGCCGGGCTGCTGGCGGCGGTGGGCGTGCCCGCCGTGGGCTACGCGGCCAGCGCGCTGCTGCGGCCGATGTACCTGTCCCGGTATTTCTTCCCGGCGCTGGGGCTTTTGTGGCTGGCCATGGCGGTGGCCGCCGACGGGCTGATCCGCCGCCTGCCCCGGTTTGGGCGTCTGGCGGCGCACATCCTGCTGGCGGCGCTGGTGCTGTACGCCATGTACGAGCCCGCCGTCACCCGCCAGCAGGAGCTGGAGCAGACCAACGCGGTGGTGGCCCAGGCCGTCGGCTATGTGGAGGACCGCATCCAGCCGGGCGACAAAGTCTATTCCTGTGTGGAGCTGGTGGACGACCGGGTGCTGGAATTCTACTTCCCCGGCAGCGACCACGCCGCCGGCAGCGACCCGGCCGCCGCCCTGCCGGAAACGGGCGGCAGCCTGTTCCTGATCTTCCCGGAGGAGGACCCCGCCGGGGACTGGGCGGCTGCCCTGGAAGGCGCCGGCCTGCAGCCGGACAGCTGGCAGGGCGCCCTTTTGAACAACCAGTGGTGCCGCATCTACCATTACGTGCCCGCCGCGTAACCTCTGTAAAGAATGCACAAAGGCCCGCCCCTTCCCTGCCGGATGGCTTGGGAAGGGGCGGGCTTTTTCTGTTTTAAGGGGCAGCGGCCCGGTCAGCGCATCACTCGACGATGATGCTCTTGCCGGTCATCTCGGCGGGGACCGGCAGGCCGATATAGGGCAGCATGGTGGGGGCGATGTCGGCCAGGCAGCCGCCCTCGCGCAGCTTGACGTCGCCGGCGCCGATCACCGCAAAGGGCACCACGTTGGTGGTGTGGGCGGTGAAGGGGGTGCCGTCGGGGTTCTTCATCTTCTCGGCGTTGCCGTGGTCGGCGGTCAAAAAGACCACGCCGCCCATCTTCAGGGTGGCGTCCACCACCTTGCCCACGGCGGCGTCCACGGCCTCCACGGCCTTGACGGCGGCGTCAAACACGCCGGTGTGGCCGACCATGTCGCAGTTGGCAAAGTTCAGGATGACCACGTCGTACTTGCCGCTCTCGATGCGGGCAGCGCACTCCTCGGCAACTTCGGGGGCGCTCATCTCCGGCTTCAGGTCGTAGGTGGCCACCTTGGGGCTGGGGATGACCTTGCGGTCCTCGCCCTCGTAGGGGGCCTCGACGCCGCCGTTGAAGAAGAAGGTCACGTGGGCGTACTTCTCGGTCTCGGCAATGCGCAGCTGGGTCTTGCCGTGGGCGGACAGGTACTCGCCCAGGACGTTCTTCAGCTCCACGGGCGGGTAGGCCACCTCCACGTTGGGCATGGTGGCGTCGTACTCGGCCATGCAGACATAGTTGACCGGGAAGCGGCCGTAGCGGCGCTCAAAACCGTCAAAGTCGTCGTCCACAAAAATGCGGGTCATCTGGCGGGCACGGTCGGGGCGGAAGTTCATGAAGATGACGGTGTCGCCCTCCTGGACGCGGCCGCCCTCGCAGGTGATGACGGGCACCACGAACTCGTCGGTCACGCCGTCGGCGTAGCTCTTCTCGATGGCCTCCTTGGCGTTGGCGGCATGGCTGCCCTCGCCGTAGACAAAGGCGGCGTAGGCTTTCTCCTCGCGGTCCCAGTTCTTGTCGCGGTCCATGGCGTAGTAGCGGCCGGTGACGGTGGCGATCCGGCCGACGCCCAGCTCGTCCAGCTTGGCCTGCAGGTCGGCCAGGAAGCCCTCGCCGGAATGGGGGTCGGTGTCGCGGCCGTCCATGATGCAGTGCAGGTAGACCTTGTCGGCGCCCATGTGCTTGGCCATGTCCAGCACGCCGAACCAGTGGTCGGCATGGCTGTGGACGCCGCCGGTGCCCACCAGGCCCATCAGGTGGATGGCCTTGCCGGCGTCGATGGCGGCTTTCATGTTTTTGACCAGCACGGGGTTTTGCTTCATCTCGCCGTCCTGGATGCTCTTGGTGATCAGCGTCAGCTGCTGGTAGACGATGCGGCCGGCGCCCATGTTGGTGTGGCCGACCTCCGAGTTGCCCATCTGGCCGTCCGGCAGGCCCACGGCCATGCCGGAAGCATTGATGGTGGTCATGGGATACTTGGCAAAGATCTCGTCCAGACGGGGCTTGCTGGCGGCGACCACGGCGTTGCCGTAGGTCTGGTCGGGCGTCCAGCCGAAGCCGTCCATGATGCAGAGAAGAACAGGTTTTTTAGCCATAAATTGTCGTACTCCTTTGTTGGGCCTGCCGGGCGCTTTCCCACCCCGTTGCAGGCGGTTGCCGGCGTCAAATGCCGCCGGGGGAGGCCCCGGCGGCGCGGATGTCGGCTTTGCTCTGGGAAAAACGGTGGTTTCTGCGGCGTGCTCAGCCCTTGGTGGCGGCCTCGACGATCTCGCAGAACTTGCCGGCGTGCAGGGATGCGCCGCCGATCAGGCCGCCGTCCACGTCGGGCTTGGACAGCAGCTCGGCCGCGTTGGCGGGGTTCATGCTGCCGCCGTACTGGATGGTCATGCCCTCGGCGATGTCGGCGCCGTACAGCTCGCCCACCACCTTGCGGATGGCGGCGCAGACCTCCTGGGCCTGGTCGGCGGTGGCGGTGCGGCCGGTGCCGATGGCCCAGATGGGTTCGTAGGCGATGATGACGTTCTTGACTTCCTCGGCAGTGATGTCCTTGAGGGCGATCTTGACCTGCATGCGCACCAGCTCCTCGGTAACGCCCTGCTCGCGCTGGGTCAGGCTTTCGCCCACGCAGACGATGGGCTTCAGGCCGGCGGCCAGGGCGGCGCGGGTGCGCTTGTTGA
>HBJMC02800__coassemble_1004_pt1 | contig 10437 bp, 14 predicted proteins | sample HBJMC02800__metabat2_low_PE_013 | metagenome-assembled genome bin HBJMC02800 | reverse complement strand
GTATAATAGCAGATGTTGGGGCTGCTTATACACGTTGCTGTGTGAGCCGTTCTATTCAAAACCGTTCCCGGTTGCCGCCGGGGGCGGTTTTTTCTTTTTTGTCTGAATGTCAGATTTTATCAGGTTTTCGCGCACGTTATCGCGCCATAAAACCCACGTGCGTTGTCGTGTCCAGAAACTCCCGCGTGTGTCGTGTTACAAAATCTTTCCTTTGGCGTCCCCGCCCTCGCAGAAAGGCCCCGGCGGGGCGCTGTACGGCGTTCTGGCGAGTAGGAATATAGTTTGCCGCCTGTGCGCTGGAACGCGCCACAGGGGGCGGAAATCGGGGCGCTGTGGGGCTTGTGTCCCGCCGGGCTGCTTTGCCTGTGCCATGCAGCCCCCCACCACGAAAACCAGCCAACCCGGCGGGCGGCTTACTCGTGCGGGTCCGGGACATTCCCGCCAGCGGGTCACCGTGCGAGGGTGTGGCCTCGTGCGTTGTCGTGTCATGAAACCCGCCGGGCAAAACTGGTACCGTTCGGGGTTCAAAATCTGGCCGTCAATGCAGGTTAGCCATACTGAACCGTTGATTAGTATTCGCTAACCGTTGATGGTCCACAGAAATGCCGAAAAACATCCGCCTTATATACGCGCGCGTGCGCGCGCACGTAGTGTAAAACAACCGTTGGTACCGTTGGTAACCGTTGGTAACCGTTGGTCTGTGGCGTTGCTGACCAACGGTATCAACGGTTACCAACGGTTGCAACGGTTCCAACGGTAGAGTAGAAAACGGGTGACAACGAGACGGTAGGCCCCGCCGGGCATCTCTTGCAGTTGTATACTTTCCTGGCGCGGCAATCGACCGCCTATAAAATATACAATTTCCGCAGACCAGGAAAACCGGGAAAGCCCACGGTGAAAAGGAGAAGGCCAAGCCGCTGCAGGTGCATGAACATCCAGGTGTGGCGGGAGCAGGTGCCGACACTTTCCCGAAAAACGCGCTTCAAGAAACTACCCAAGTGACTTTAGTGACTAAAGGGCAGGCATCCAGGCCGCGGCCCAGCAAATCAGGCGTAACCAGGATAGGCCCACAGATTAAAACTTGTCTTCGTCTCGCCGGTACTCCTGTATCTTCGCTAGATCTTCCACAGCAGAAGCTGCCTTTTCGGCTCCCAAGTGGTTTAAATAGCTGAAAGCTTGAACCATTCTGGCGTACTGATTGTATTCTTCTCCGTATTCATATCGAGCATTGTTTAGGTCTAAAGCCATCATGTTTGTTGCCAAATCGAAATCAGCCAACGAGTAAGCGGAAATGCTCAGCGCATTCGCTATTTTGCCCAAATCTTCAATATTGGGTTTTTTTGCGCCTCTCTCGTAGTCTTCCAATAAGGAAACGGGGAGGCCACTATTTGAGGACAAATCTTCTATAGACATTCCGGAACGTATTCTTGTGTCCTTAATCAGATACGCGACAAGAGATGTGTCTTCATCCGCCCATCCCATCAAGTATGCAGGAGAACAGCGCAAAGCCTTGGCCAAAACTTCGAGCTTATCCAACGGCAAATTTCCAATGCCTCCGGTTTCATATCTTTGCAGCGTTGATTTGCTCATGCCAGTTAAATCTGCCAAGTTTTGATAGCTATATCCAAGCTCTTCTCTGCGTTTCTTCATTCTTTCACGGATAATGCTCAAATCTTCCATTGCTCTATCCTCCGGCTTGGTTTGAGATTATTATATACCGTTTGTTTCATTATTGCAACAAAAATTTGAAGCGTGTTGCATTTTTGGGTTGACAGACCGCACAAGTAGGTGTAATATAAAAATATCCCAAATACGCAACGGAAGGAGAGTACATAGCTTGAACTATGATTTTATTCGAGGACGAATCGCGGAAAACCGTACAAGCCAGAAAGAAATCGCTTTGAAAATGGGAATTTCTCAGCAATCTTTAAGCCGAAAGTTGAATGGAAAAAGGCCATTCACTCTAGAGGAAGCCACGAAACTTAGCGACCTTTTGAGTATTCCCCCGGAAAAACGGGCGGAAATTTTTTTAGGCAGTTCGTCCCATTATTGCAACGAGCGAACGAGGTGATAGCAAAATGAAAGACCACAACCAACATCCTTTGCCCGGCGGGCTAGTACTGCTGAAGCTCATCGGCTCCCGCATGGAACCGTACACCACTGCGGACACCGTGACGCAATATGCGCAGGTGCAGCAACAGACCGTTGAGCATATCATCCGCAAGCACAAAAGTGACCTGGAAGAATTCGGGGTTTTGGGATTTGAAATCCGTTTACCCCCGGCGGGTAGTAAAGGCGGCAGACCCGTCAAGTGCTACCACCTGAACGAACAGCAGGCCACCCTGCTGATCACCTACCTAAAGAACACGCCGCCGGTGCGCCGCTTCAAAAAGGCCCTTGTGCGTGGCTTCTTTGAGGCCCGGCAGGAACTGGCCCGCCGAGAAGTGCAGCGGGCGATAAAAGCCCCGGTGCGCCGCGGTTTGACCGATGCGATCCGCGACAGTGGCGAGAACGAACGGATGCACGGTCAGGCTTTTGCCACCTACACCAACCTGGTGTACAAGGTTGCCATCGGGCGCACCGCGCCGCAGATCAGAAAAGCCACCGGAGTGGACAGGTGTGCGGATGTGGTGACGCTGCTGACCGCCGATGAACTGGCCGCCGTTACCCGGCGGGAAGCCCAGGTCTGCACCCTGCTGGACTGCGGGATGCAGTACGAAGCCATCAAATCCGTTATGACCAGGGAGGTAAACCACGCATGAGACCCTTCTACAACCTGCGCATTCGCTTTGCCGAGTGCGAGATCACCCAGAACGAGGTGGCCCGCCGGGCCGGTATGGCCCCCAGCACCATGACCGCCCGCATGACCGGCCAGCAGCCCTTTGACGCCTGGCAGATGGACGCCATTGCCCAGGTGCTGAACATCGACCGCGCCGACTACGGCAAGTACTTCTTTGACACCGCCCGGAAGAACAGGAGGACAGCATGAACGAACAGAATGCTATGGCCGCCAGCGCCATGAACGAGTACGGATTTCAGACGTACACCTTCCCGGCGGAGATGGAGGAACGCACAGAGCTGCAGCGCATTGACCTGGACTTTTGCAAATACGCCCAAGCCACCGGCAGCAGCTACATCGAGACCTGCAAGCGTGTGGCAGCCATGCACGCCAAACTTGCCCGCGCTGGCCGGTATGGCGGCGGTCAGTGGACCGCCTGGTGCAAGGCCCGCGGCCTGAGTGAGGGCAGCGCCCGGCGCATGGTGACGATTGGCGACAATTTTAATTCCGCCAACTTGGCGGAATTAAAAAACCTGGAAGCGTTGCCCCATTCGCTGCTGTATGCAGCCAGCCGGCAGCAAACTTCGCCGGTCACCTGGGGACTGCTGGCGAGCAATGACCCGGAAAAGGTCCACGCCGGCAAGGCTCTTTTGGACGCCGAAAAACAGCTGCACGCGGCCGCAGAGGAATTCCGCCGGGGGACAGAGGAAGCCTGGAAAGCCGCCCGGCACTGGGCTGATACTGCCCGCCGCTTCCCCGCCCTGTACGATGCGCCGGAATACGCGGAGCTGCGGGAGGTTGCCGAATGCGCTACGGTTGAGGAAGCTCACAGCGTTATGACCCGCCAGCTCGACAAACGGCTGGAGACTTCCACGCCTGAAGAAATTGCCGCCTGGATGCTGGCGGCTGTCCGTGAATGAGAAAGGCCGCCCCGGATGCTGCAACATCCAAGACGGCCAGGCGGTAAAAAATGCACACTTTACCGCCTCCAGTATACCAGAAATGGAGGAAAAAGACAAATGAAACTGACAAAGACCATCCGGCTGTATGCCTATGCGGTGTCCTTTGTGGACACGCGCCAACCCAAGCCCCGCACCGAGCGGACAGAGACCGTGATCCTGGACGGCGGACGGCTTAGCGCTCTCTCCCGCCTGGGGATGCGCCCGGCGGGCTACATTGCCCAGCAGATGCAGGCGGAAGGGTATGCCGTGACCAACATTCGCCCGGCGGAACAGCTGGACGCCCAGGTGGACCTTGCCGACCTGTGGCGGCAGACCGCCCAGGCTGTCGAACTGGCACGACTGCAAAAGACTGTTGTGGAGATGCAGCAGAAAGCCGCCGCCATGGACCAGACCGCCGAAACGCTGGCACCCGATGGAAAAGGGGGCGATGCGGTATGAACCACGCCACGGAAGCACCCGCCTGCGTCGAAATTCCCTGTTTTCTGAACGCCGACTTCGCCAAGACGTACACCGGCAGGTCTTTGCCTTCCTGCGGCCTTATGGCTGGGGACCTGGTTTGCCTGCGCGCCGCCAGCCTGGTGCCCGACGGATGCCTTGCCGCCGTACAGGATGGAGAAGATACCCTGCTGGGCCGCCTGTTCCACATCAACGAAGGTATCGCGCTGGTACCGCTGGACGCGGCTTGCCCAGTCCGCATTTTTGCAGCGGGTAAAGGCGATCCGCCCCGCATTGTCGGCGAAGTTACAGGGTGGGTGCATAGCGTGATGCACAAAGAAGCCGAGCAGGAAGGGGGCGCAAGCCATGCTGCTGGCGAAGTATGAGGGCAGGCAGGTGCATTTTTACCAGCTGGAGGGGTGCGAGTTCTATGTGATTCGGGGCAAGCACTACGTCGCGGCCCTGTGCAGGGATGGGCGGTCAACGGTCGTTGCCGTTCTTGTCCCGCCGGGCATGAGCTACAAACAGGGCGCCGTGAAGGCCGCCGCTGCACTGAAAAGAGGGGAGTTTGTCGCCATTGAACATCTGTGTTAAGACCCTGGCGGATTCTGCGCAGGGCCATTCCCTGATGCAGGCCCGTCCGCATGATCCTGATGCTGAGGTTCTGGAGGAGTTTTACAGTATCCTGCACGGCGCTTACATAGAGGGTTACCAAGAATAGAACCGCCGACCCTGCCCGGTATCCGCCGGGCGGGGCCGCCTGCGTGTTCTGCAAAAGGAGGAGTGAATGAGTACGGACCGATACGAAAATATTCCGCAACCGCTGCGCGGGCTGACGCAATGGGTTTGCTGGGGTGGCCTACCGGACAAGCCTAAGGCGCCCCAGGACCCTAAGACGCTGCGCATGGCCAAATGCAACGACCCGACCACCTGGGGCAGTTTTGACCAGGCGGCCCGCCGGGTGGGAGCCGGGGCACAGGGCGTCGGGATAGAATTTGCAGCGGGCGGCGGCCTGGTGGGCGTGGACTTTGACCATTGCCTGGGTCCTGACGGTGACTTGGACCCCTGGGTGGCTGGCTGGGTGGAACGGCTGGGCAGTTATACCGAGATCAGCCCCAGCGGCTCCGGGCTGCACGTGATTTGCCGGGGCACGTTGCCCGGCGCAGCCGTCAAGCGGCCGCTGTGCGAGATGTATGACCGCGACCGCTACTTTACCGTCACCGGCGACCAGTACGGCAGTTACTGGCAGTTGCGTGACGCACAGACCGAGCTGGAGGCCCTCTATCGGGAACTGTCCGCCCAGAGGGAAACAACAGCACCGCTTTCTGCCCCGGTAGACGCCCCCGACAAAGACCTTCTGGCTGTGGGTCTGCAGCGGGATGAGCGGTTGGTCGCCTTGTGGAATGGGGCCCGCCCCAACGGCAACGAGAGTTCCGACGACCAGGCGCTGATGAACAAGCTGGCCTATTGGTGCAGCTGCGATCCTGCCGCCATGCAGGCGGCCTTCCTGGCAAGTCCGCACTTCCAGGGCAAGGACGATTCCCACAAGAAGAAGGCAGCCCGGCGGGCGGATTATCTGCGCCGCACCATAGAAAGCGCGATCCGCAGCTGTACCCGAACCGCGGCCCAGGACGATGCCGACTATACTGCCCGGCTGGCTGCGCAGCTTCCGGCAAGACCCGCCGGGGATGTGTTCGGCCGCAGCGAGTACAAAACCGCCCCGCAACCGGCCCGGCTGGCCACCATCTCGGCCCGCCAGTTGCAGGACAAGGATTTGCCGCCCGTCCGTTTTGTCGTCGAGGGCCTGTTGCCCCAGGGGCTGGCGCTGCTGGTGTCACCGCCCAAATTCGGCAAAAGCTGGTTTGTTCTGGACCTGTGCCTGTCTGTGGCGGCCGGAATTTCCTTCCTGGGCCGCAGCACCATGCCCGGCGGCTGTCTGTACCTTGCCCTGGAGGACAGCGAGCGCCGCTTGCAGTCCCGCATGAACAAGCTGCTGGATGGGGCCAGGGCGCCCGACCGATTCGACTACGCCACAGCCGCCCCTGCGCTGGGCCAGGGTCTTCTGGAGCAGCTGCGGTTGTATCTGCAGGAACACCCCGGCTGTACGCTGATCGTGGTAGACACGCTGCAAAAGGTCCGCGGGGCCACCGGCGGCAAGGAGAGCGCCTACAGCGCCGACTACCGGGAGGTTGGGCAGCTGAAAACCTTTGCCGATGCACACGGCATTTGCCTGCTGCTGGTCCACCATCTGCGCAAGATGAAGGACGACGAGGACCCCTTCAACCGGATCAGCGGCACCAGTGGCATTTTCGGCGCTGCCGACACCGCTATGGTCATGACCAGGGCCAAGCGTACCGACGAAAACACCACGTTCTCCGTTACCGGCCGCGACGTTGACAGCAGCGATACAGTACTGCGGTTCGACAAACGGACCTGCCGCTGGCAGTGTCTGGGCGACGCCGACTTCCTGGCGCGAGAGCGTGCCCGCCTGGAGTACGAGCAAAGCCCTATTGTGAATACGTTGCGCCGGCTGCTGAAACAGGGCGGTGGCGAGTGGTCCGGCACCATGAAAGACCTGATGGAAGCGGGCCGTATCCTGGCTCACACCTACCTGGCTGAAAGCCCGGAAGCGTTGACCCGCCGGGTCCGTGCGCTGGAGCCGATGTTGTTCCAGCAGGATAGCATTTCACACAGTGTGGCACGCAACGGCAGCGGCGGTCGGAAACACACCTTCCACTTGCTTAGCGGCTGGAAAGACGCCGCCGCAGACGTGCAGCAAACTGAAATGGAGGTACTGCAATGACCGTGATTTGCCCGTTGGATGGACTTCCTTGCGAGAAGGGCTGCCCCGACCGCTACAAAGACCGCCCCGAAGGCGGCTGCCTGCTGACGACCTCGCTGGCTGCCGGGTGTCATGTGCTGACCGACAATGACCGCGGCGAACTGTTCTTCCTGACGCCGGGCGGTCAATGCGTGCAGCTTCGGTAGCACGGGGCGGCCAACCTGGGGGATACCTTCCCCTCCACCCCCACCCGGCGGGCTTCAGCGCCGTCACTGGGAATATTTTCACGCGGAAAGGGACACAGCATGGAAAGCAGGAGCACAACGCCGCCAGGCGCCGACACCGGCCTGAACCAAGAGCAAAGCCAGACACCCCCGGCGGAACAGCCCGCCGGGCAGCAGGCGGTCAACGCGGCGCTGGCCGCTCTGGCAAAGACCGGGGACGCCTTTGCCCTGGGGCAACTGTGGGAGATCAACAAAGGTCTGCTGCGGTCGCTGTTCTGGCGGTGGTATCCGGCGCACAAAACTCTTGCCGATGCCCACGGCCTGACCGCCGACGACTTCGAGCAGGAGGGCTATTTTGCCGTCCAGTATGCGGCCCAGACCTACCAGCCGGAAGCGGGCAGCTTCTCAAACTGGTTGGGACAGGCCATGCAGCGGCAGATCGACCGGGCTTTGACCGGCGGCCATCGCCGCAGCGTGACCGATGTAGACGGCAAGCAGCACACCGTTTCCGCCAACCCGCTGAATCACTGCGCCAGCCTGGACACGCCCCTGGATGAGGACGACAGCGGCGCGTCCACCCTGGGCGAGCTGCAGCCCGACCCGGCGGCCGCCAACGCCATGCAGGCGGCGGAGGACGCCATCTTTCAAGAGCAGCTGCACGCCGCCCTGGAAGAAGCCCTGCACAAGCTGACCGAGCGCGAGCAGGCGGTCATCCGCGGGAAATACTATGCCGGCAAGACGGTGCGCCAGATCAGCGAGGAACAGGGCCTGACAATAGGCCAGGTCAACACGGCCAAGACATCCGCGTTCAGCAAGCTGCGCCGCAACCCGCGCCTGATGCGCTGGCGGGAGGAGACCATCCAGCGGCGTGCCTGGCACGGAACCGGCTTTTCCGCCTGGTACGCAGGCGGCAGCGTGGAGGAGCGCACGGTCGAGTACCTGGAAAGCCGCGGGGCGTACATAGGGGAGGAAAGCCCGCCGTAAACACTAACAAAGACTAACCCCGGCGGAGCCGATTTGGCAGCCCGCCGGGGTGCTTTGTCTCGTTGTTCGTTCGTTGTTTGATGCGCTATCCCTTTTCCCGTCAATCGGCCCAGAGATGGAAAGGCCGACCCACGCCATGACGGCGGTGTGTTCGGCTGTTATCCAGGGGTGGGGGGATACCCCGCCCCGCCAGGGCAGCGCCCCATGCCGTCCAGCGCCGATTTACACACAGGACGTTTCCCGGCGGGTCACAGCCCCAGCTCTTGCCGCAGCTGGGCCAGCCAGGCGGGCGGCGTGTCGGTGGCGGACAGCAGTTCGCCGTTGCGGTAGAACGCTACCACCCGGAACCCGTTTCCGTTGTCGTAGAAGGTAGCCTCGTTGCACAGCGGCAGCAGCTTGCCCAGGTCGCGGAACCGCCGGGCAAAGCGGCGCTCCACGTCCGTGCTGGCAATGTTGTGCCCGCCGTGCGCAACGCGGTTGGCGATGCGCTGGATGGATTCCTTGGCGGTGTCCAGCCCCACATAGTACAGCCGCACCGTATAGCCTGCATCGCGGGCCGCGCGGGCCATTTTGCGGGAGAAACTGCCCGACAGGGTGCTTTCCTCGGTGAAGTCGATGCGCTGGGCCAGGCAGTCCTGCAACCGGGCCACAGCCGCCTGCCCGCCCGCGTATTCATCGCCGCCCAGCTGCGCGGTGATCTTGTCCGGGTCCACGATCACGCCCAAATCGTCCAGGCAGTCTTTCAGCACGCCGGACAGGCTGCTTTTGCCTGCGCCGTTGACGCCGCCTACAATGGTAAACATCGGCATGGTTATTGCACCTCCCCGGCGGGCGGTTCTTCCTCTGCGCCCACGCACTGATCTACGTATTCCAGCAGCTGCTTGTGTACGCTGTTGCCGTGCTCTTTGGCGTACTGGCGGAACTGTTCCGCCTTCTTCTTGCTTACCTTGCAACCCAAGACGGTCATGTTCTCTTTGTCCCACTTTGCGTTGCTGGCCTTTTTCTTTTCGGATACCGCCATCTTATTGCCTGCTCCTTTCCTATTGTACCAACAGTATAGCACAAAACGGCACGGTTTACAATGCTGAATTTTAACGAAAAAGCACGGTTAACATTGTGCAAGGTGCCAATAGACAAGCACTGTTAACCGTGCTATAATAATACTGTCGAAAGGGACAAGGCACGGTGAAAACCTCCGGGGAACACCGATAAGCGCCAGAAACAGACTGCGCAACGTACTTGCAAGCAAGGGTCAAACAAGCATCGGGCACTGGCCGCCTGCAACCGATCGGCAAAAGAAAAAGGCACCGCGAACGCCGACCAAAGCAACCCGCGATGCCAAACCCAACCAAGGGCAGCCCCATTATAGCATGGGACGCCCGCGATCTCAAGGAGGCATTCCCATGAAAGTCTTTGTCTACACCTTCCGCGATGGTTACCGCTGCTGGCAGTCCGCCATGAGCGCCACCGAACGCCGGACCGAGGAACGCAAGCACGGCCCGCTGGTCAGCAAGGCCCCGGCCTGAAAGGAGGGCACACCATGAGCAGCACCGAGTTGATCTCCCTCGTGGAGCAGTACCGCGAGGCGCAGCAGCTGATCGAAGCCGCCCAGGCAGAACTGGAAGCGATCAAAGCCCAGGTCACGGCCGAGATGGACCGCCGGGGCGTGTCGCAGATGGATGCCGGCACGCACCGCATCCGGCTGCAGCAGGTGACCACCAGCCGCCTGGACAGCAAAGCCCTGCGGGCCGCCGTCCCCGACCTGGCCGCCCGCTTCATCCGCCAGACCACGACCCGCCGCTTTACCGTTGCTTGAACCGCTTTTGCATCCGAATGCAAACACAGTGCGGTAAAAAGCGCGGTACAACAAAAACAAAGAGCGCCAGAACCAACGTTCTGGCGCTCTTTTCATTGGTACGAATGGCGATACAGAACTTTTCAAAAAATCCCGTAATATCAACGGTTTCCGGGCTTGTCGGATAGCAAACAACTTGTATTAGACCCCCTTTTGGGCGGCTGTTTTTTAACAGTCGCCCTTTTTCTATCCCCAAATTTAGTGTGCGTTTTAGGGTGGGAAATCCCCTGTTTTTTCGCCTGTGGGCGGCGCAAACGAGGCCGCCCATATCCTTTTCCTTATGGGAGGCCGGGCGGTGATATGGGGGCGTAAACCCGCCGAAACGAACACTTTTCAAAACCGAAGGAAGGAGGTATCCAATATGGCGGTATTCCGCATTGAGAAAACCCGCGATTACACGGTGATGTCCAACCATC
>HBJMC02800__coassemble_864_pt1 | contig 11353 bp, 6 predicted proteins | sample HBJMC02800__metabat2_low_PE_013 | metagenome-assembled genome bin HBJMC02800 | reverse complement strand
CTTGGCCTGATCCTTGCCGCCGGCGTCCTTCTCCGCCGCCTGCCCCCAAAAGCCTTCCCTGCAAGGGGCAGACGGAAGGGTGCATTGCCGCCTTGACCCACGGGTATCCTGCAAACCCCGGCAGGGCATTGCCCCGCATCCGTAGGGGACGATGCTGGCATCGTCCCGCCAGCCTCCTGCAACTACCGACCCACCGGGAAAGCCGCCCGCCAAAAGCCTCCCCTGCAAGGGGCTGCGGAGTCGAGCGCCGCCTGCGGCGGAGAAAGCGAGACGGAGCAGGTGCAGCGGTCGCAGAGCACAAGCGTGCTTCAGCGCGCGCCGTGCGATGCGGGCACCGCAAACCGGACAGTGGCTGCGCCGCAAGGCGCAGACGGAGGGGTGCATTGCCGCCTTGACCCACAGGTATCCTTCAAACCCCGGCAGGGCCCTGCCCCGCGTCCGTAGGAGACGATGCTTGCATCGTCCCGCAAACCCAGCGATGCCGCAAGGCCCGGAAAGGTATTGGCAGGACAAGGCGCAGCACCCCTCAGTCGGCTGGCGCCGACAGCTCCCCTTGCAGGGGAGCCTTTTGGGTGAAAACCGTTTGCAAAGCCTCCCCTGCAAGGGGAGGTGCCCGCAACGCGGGCGGAGGGGTGCATTGCCGCTTTGCCCCGCAGGTATCCTTCAAACCCCGGCAGGGCCTTGCCCCGCGTCCGTAGGGGACGATGCTTGCATCGTCCCGCAAACCCAGCAACGCCGCAAACCCCATGCGGCGGGCGAAAACGCCCGCCCTACAAAGCCCCTGCAAGCGGGTAGTAACACAAAAAGCGGCAGCCCTTTGCCCAGGCCTGCCGGCGGGCCGATGAAATCATCGGCCCCTACGCAGGGCTGCGCCTTCCGGCGGAAACAGTTTGCGGGACAGCCGTAAGCCTTCCGGCCACCCCATTCCGATCTGCGGGAGCGGGTCGGAGTCTGAGCGGAACGTGCTCGCTCATCGCTCCGCCCGTTGCCGGCGCTGCGCCTTGCGGCACAGACTCGCGATAGGATCGCTCGGTGCCGGCAAACCCGCAGTGCCGCCTTTTATTGCCTGCCTTCGCAGGCATACAACAGAGGACCGCCCTTCGCTCATCGCTCCGGGTTTTGTCAGCTTCGCTGACAACGGCGGCCTTTTCCGCTGCTTTTGGGTCGCTCCAAAAGCGGCAGCCCACGGCGGATGCCGTTATGAAAGCAACCAGCCGACCCCGCCCGGCTTCTTTATGACCAGCCCGCACCCCCGCAAACGACATCCGTCAACAAGGTCACCGCCGGCCAAAATCTCCGCCCCGCAACTCCCCTGTAAACAGTCAACTGCACATACCTGTCACCCCTGCAATAAAAGTAACAAAAATGCCACAACAATTTGGAAACAAAACCCCGCCCATAAATACAACATAATAAAAGATTTGTAAAATTCTAATGTGCAAATGAAGCCGCGTATGCCAAGCCGGGCAGACGCGGCCCGTTTTATTGTGCTGTTGATTCGCACGCAAATCGGCAAAATTAACAAATATTGGCGTCCGTGCTTGCTTTTACACATTTTCTATGCTAGTATTAGTTCGTAAATAGGAGACAATTATTTCCAAACAGATTTGGCTTGTGTCTCCTTTCTTCTTTTTACTTTGGCGGCAACAAAATAAATATTTTGGATACAAACGTCCGCCGCATCCTGCGCCGCTGCACCCTCCCGGCCCGGCCGCTTGCCTTCCCCCAAAGGCCATCCCCTTTGTCGGTCAGGCGGCTCCTTCGCCGCCACCCCCGCCGCCGCGCTCTCCCGGCCCCGGCCGCTCACCTCCCGCCCACTTGTAGGGCGGGCGTTCACGCCCGCCGCGACCCTGCGCCGCCCGGCAACCTCCCGGCTCGGCCGCCCGCCCTTCCGTGGACATCGCACCCCCTGCCGCCGCGCTCCCCCGGTCTCGGCCGCTCACCTCCCACCCACCTGTAGGGCGGGCGTTCACGCCCGCCGCGACCCTGCGCCGCCCGGCAACCTCCCGGTTCGATTGCCCGCCCTTCTGCGGACGCCGCACCCCCTGCCGCCGCGCTCCCCGGCCCCGGCCGCTTACCTCCCGCCCGCTTGTAGGGCGGGTGTTCACACCCGCCGCGACCCTGCGCCGCTGTGCTCTCCCGGCTCACCCGCCGCCCCCGGTTTGGCGCCCCACCCCAACACCCCCACTCACCGCCGGCACGCCCGGCTTCACGATATCCACCCATCCCAACCAACCATCGGGGACCACCCCGGCAAGAGGAGTTGAACCACATGAAAAAACGTGTTTTCAGTGCATTGCTGGTGCTTTGCATGGCCTGCAGCCTGGTCAGCACGGTCTGGGCAAGCCCGTCCACCCCGGAGACGGCCGCCACGCCCGAAACCGCTGCCCCGGCGTCGCCCACGCCCAGCCCCACCCCTGACGTCTCCGCCTACCCGGCCCGCACGGTCGAGCAGACGGTCGAGGGCTCCGGCGTGACGGTCCAGGTGGACATCCCTGCCGGCTCTCTGCCCGCCGACGCGCGGCTGACGGCGGAGCTGCTCGGCGCCAGTACCGACGCCGATGCCGCGGACACCGTCGCCGACGTGGCCGCCGAGCTGGACGAAGCCGACGTGGACTACGACGGCTTTGTTGCGCTGGATATCTCGTTTGTGGACGCCGCCGGCGCCAAGATCGAGCCGCTGCAGCCGGTGTCGGTCAGCTTCAGCCTGCCCGCGGACCTGCTCCCCGCCGAGGCCGACCCCGCCACCCTGGCGGTGCAGCACCTGGCCGAGGACGAGACCGGCGAGGTCGAAACCGTTGAGACCGTGGCCGACGTGGCCGACGAGACTGAAGGCACTGTGACGGTCGAGACCGGCGCCGCCGCCCTCTCGCTGGAGGAGGACGCCGCCGACCTGCCCGCCGACGCCGAGGTCAAGGCCGAGTTTGAGGTGGATGGGTTCTCGGCCATGGTGTTGACCTGGAACACCGCGGAAACGGCAGAAGCCGCTGCTTATAGTGCCGGGGCGGAAACGCGGGCAGTGGTTGACCCGAATGGCAAATCTTCATATCGGTTTTATTGGGAAGCTTGGGAAAAACAGCTCAATCCGTTTGCCCCTGACCAATATGATAAAGAGTATGTAGAAGTTGAAATATGGGATGCTGACAATCAAGTTGCCATTCCGATTTCTGATTTTATATTGGATGGACATAGTCCGGTTGTAATGAACGAAGATGCCCCTGTATTAGAAGGCGACAATACGGTTCAGAACGCGCTTAGTAATAACACGGAAATAGAAATAAATTCGAATACAGTTCCGCAACTTGATAAGTATGTGTTTGACGAAGCAACATACAAATTTGATTATGATGGCAACTGGGACAAAACGATTACATCTATTCGTACAAATGATGAAGAATATACCTATAGAAGCTATAGATGGTACTACTATATAAATGGAGACAGTAATAAGGTTCATATTAATGCTCATAACATCACCATCCGATTAAACTACCTTCCTGCTCTCTACATTGATGATCAAGTCATGGAGAATGGTTCGCTTGTGCCTACTTTCCGTGATGGTCAGGTGCACTCTGATGTCGTTTCCTACGTGTGGGAAAAATGTGATAGCAGGGGTGGTACTTACTCGCCTGTTGCCCGTGAGAACACTGTAGGAACTTCCTACAATATGGAGAAAAATGGTTCTGCACTGTATCCGGCATTGGATGATGGTGCAAGGCAATGGTACAGAGTAAGTGCCTGCGATGCAGAAGGTAATGTACTCTACACCTCAGCGCCCTACCAAGTCCTTTACTTTGATTCTCTTCAAAATGGCGGGTTTGAGACACCAAATAATTTAAATGACGGCTTCAACCGGATTGAAAACCGTAACGGAGAACTGACCGCAGAGGATGAATTTATTTGGCGCACCACCGCAACCGATGGGAACATTGAGGTTGTCCGCGCCAGTAGTACATCTCAAGATGAATATGGCGTAAGTGAAGATGGCGAAAGTGCAGAAGGAACCGAGCAATTTGCGGAATTAAACGCCGACAGCCCTGGCGCACTGTACCAGGATGTGCTTACTGCACCCGGAACGACCCTTTATTGGGGACTGATGCACCGGGCACGGAATACGGCAAATGGTTACATTAACAATATCGGGGATTATTGGTATGGAGGTCCAGAGGTACAGGATTATACAGGTAGTGACACCATGTATGTCATTATCATGTCTGCCAATACCGCGGCCCAAAGCTACACGGAACAAACGGATATTAATGACCTGGTAAGTGAATACGCAACGTACCTGAACAGGGACAACTATTATCTGGTTGAAGAAGAAGGCATTGCCATTTGGAAAATCACCGATGGGGCGCAATGGACAGCGCACCTTGGCGACTACGTTGTACCGTCTGACCAGCATGTGACTCGCTTCTTCTTTGCTTCCGGTGATACAGCATACGATCATTGGGAACGGGCAGTCGATAGAGGTGACAACAGTAAGGCCGGTACTTGCGGCAACTTCATCGATGCCGTTTCTTTCGGTAGTGATCCGGTCGCGCCCATGTTTGGTACGGTAAATATCACAGTAGAAAAACACACCAACCTTACCGCAACGCAAATGCAGGATGTTGATTATCAGGTTGAGGTTACTGTTGCTGGCGGCAATGATGTTAATGAAAGCCATGTCTTTACAGCAGAAAACTTCACCAACGGTGTTGCTACTTATACCTTCCAAAATCTGCCAGTGACGGATGATGGCGCAAACACACCCAAGTTTACTGTTACCGAGAACGCAAGCAATGTGTCCAGCCACGATGTTTTGAGTAGTGTTAGTGTAGATAATGTGGTTGTTTCTGATGCTACCACACAGACTGAGATTGCGATACCAAAAGAAACTAGCAAAACGGTATCCTTCACCAATACCTATACTCGGAAAGATGCAGATTTGACGATTGTTAAAAAGATTTCTGATAATGTGATCGATAGCGTTAATAACGAATTTGTGTTTAAGGTCGAACAGGATAAAACGAATCTTGCTGCCGACCAGATTGCAAGTGGGACGTATGGTTCCTGCACCTTTACCGATGGTGTGGCCGAGATCACAATTGCCGGCGAGGATAGCATTACCATCCCAGGTCTGCCAGTGGGAACCTACACGGTTACGGAAGTGACCGCTGGTGATATTGACCTAAACAACACGCAGGGAAAAGACTTTTACCTTGAAAAGACTGAATATCAGATTGGGACTGGAACAGCTACAGAAATACCTGCTGAAGTCGATTTGCAATCGGATACAACGGTAACGGTTACCAACACCTACGCCCCCTACAAATCGCTGACTGTCACCAAGTCGATTGATGGCGAAATGGCAAGCTCGACGGAGCCGTTTGGGTTTACCATTACCAAAACTGCTCAGTCTGGCGCTACTGCAAGTCTGGCTGTTGAAGATGTGGTCGGCAATGGAAATGTTACGAGCATTACCGACGGTGAAACATCTAACACCATTACCTTTGACATGAAGGCCAATGGTCAGGTTACCATCTACAACCTGAAAGATAGCGACATTATTGCAATTCAGGAAGAGGCTGTTGAATCGCAGGGCTATCGGGTGACGGTTAGCGCACCGATAGATAGCACTACCAATTCGGTGATGAAAGGATTTGTAGTTGATTCGTCTAATCGAAAAGCGACAGTGACAGTCGAGACCGTTGATTTGGCCGACGGAAACACAAATTTGGGTACTGTCAATTTCTTGAACTACCGTGCCCCAGTCGCCCCCACCGGGCTGGAATCCAACCACACCACGCCGTATGTGCTGATGATCACGGCGGCCGGCATGGCCGGGCTGGCGCTGATCGGCGGCATCGTGGCCCGCCGCATCCGCCGCCGCCGGCAGGAGTAACCGCCTATGCGCACCATGCAGGACATCGCGGAGGCCCTCTCCGCCATGAAATTTCGCAAAAAGGTGTTCGGCGGGGTGGATGAGGCCGATGTCTGGAAAAAGCTGGAACAGTTGCAGCAAACCTACCAGCTGGTCTACGACGAGCAGGCCGCCTACTATCAGGCCCTGCTTGACGAGCGCGACCAGGCCCTCGCCCGCCTGATGGCCCGCAAATCCGGTGGTGATGCCCATGGCTGAACCCCGCCGCATCTACCGGACCATCGCGCGTGCCGCGCAGCAACGCCCCCCATCAAACGCCGCCTTTTCGGCGGCGGAAGACAGGGGAACGGACTCGCTCAACGCTCCGTCCGTTGCCGGCGCTGCGGCTGCCGCCGCAGACTCGCGATATGATCGCTCGGAGCCGGCAAGACCGGAACCGCCCGCCCCTGCGGGTAAGCCGGTAAGCGCCTCCGTAGGGGACGATGCGCGCATCGTCCCGCCGGTCTCCCGCAACCACCGACCCACCGGGAAAGCCGCCCACCAAAAGGCTCCCCTGGAAGGGGAGCTGGCGCCGCAGGCGACTGAAGGGTGCATTGCCACCTCTCCCGACCAGTATCCTAACGGTGGAACCGCAGCGCCCTCCGCCGCGGACAAGCCCGCCCCGCCCGAAAGCGTAAAGGCTGCGCAAGGTGCCGCACCCCTCCGTCACCGCCAAAAGGCGGCGACACCTCCCCTTGCAGGGGAGGCTTCCGGGGGTACCGCCAAGCCCAAGCGCGGCCGCAAAGGCAAGGCCAAGGCCGATGACACACCTCCCACCCCCGCGGACATCATCAAGGCCAAGCGCCGCCGCTGTGCCGACGCCGAGGACATTGCGGGGTTCCTTACCAAACTCGCCGCCATTGTGGTGCTGCTGGCACTGTTGTTCGGGTTTGCGTTCGGCGTCACGCCGATGGAGAACGACGACATGTCGCCGCGCATCTCGGCGGGTGACCTGCTGCTCTACTACCGCCTGGCCGATGATCTCGTGACCGGCGACGTGCTGGTGTTCGAGAAGGACGGCGAGCAGTATGTGGGCCGCATCGTTGCCAACCCCGGCGACACGGTGGAAGTCACCGACCAGGCTACCCTGGTGGTCAACGGCAGCACGGTGCTGGAAAACGACATCTACTACACCACGCCCAAATACGACAACGGCCCGGCCTACCCGGTCACGCTGGCGCAGGACGAATATTTCATCCTGTGCGACTATCGCGAAGGCGCGCGTGACAGCCGGTATTTCGGCCCGGTCAGCCTGGCCGAGATCAAGGGCAAAGTGATCACGGTGGTGCGACGCAGCGGGCTGTAAACCGCAGCCCCGCGGCAGCATCCTCCCCGCGGCGGCAGGGCCATAACCAACCCGCGGGGGTAAAGGCCCGGCAAGGCGCCGCACCCTTCCGTCATCGCCTTGCAGCGATGCCACCTCCCCTTGCAGGGGAGGCTTCCAAGGTGGCAGCCGCCCGCCAAAGCGGCCGGCACAAGGCCGCCGGCCTACCACAAACCCCGCCCTGCATACCCACCCGCAAGCGGGCACTGTGCGGGAAACAAATTGTTACATTGGCGTTTCGCCTGTGTATAAAAATCCTCCAAAATCAAGAAAGGAAGAAACGAGCATGAAATTGAACAAAACCTTTGGCCGCATAGCGACCACCCTCGTTGCCACCGCTATGCTGGCCAGCGTCGCCGCTGTACCGGCGTTTGCGGAAGGCGGTGTCTTTGAAGGCGGTGATTCGGCTGCTGAGGCATTGACGAGTATCAATATCTATAAAGAGCTGATGATTCCCGCCGGTGTCAAGACTCCTGATGTTACTTTTAACTTCAGCATTACACCTGCTGAAAATGTTAGCGGAACGATTACCTCTGACAGTAAGGTCATTAACCTTAAAGGTGGCGAAGGTCAGAATCTGACGGCTGGCTCTGTGCATTTCAGCTCTGCTGAAGATGGCGATGGTGTTACTTCTAGATATGGTGCAACCATCAACGTTGTCACGAACAATGATGGTACCAACGAGGAAGTTCCTGTTACCCTGAGCCTTGCTGGACTTGGTACATTCACAGATGCTGGTGTCTACAAGTACACCATCACTGAGTCTTTGGCAGACGGCACCGCGGCGGACGTGGTGGCAGATATGGCGGAAAACCAGACCCTGGACCTGTACGTTTTCGTCCAGCGCGAAGGTGAAACCTATTATATCGCCAATGCCGTTGTCTATCCTGCTGGTGCCACTGCCTCTGGCACAAATAGCGATAAGACTGATCGCCTGACCAACTGGTATCAAATCACTCCGCCGACCCCGGAGGAGCCTGACCCCGAAGTTCAGTCCAGCACTCTGAACATCACCAAGATGGTTACTGGCGCTATGGGCGACCACAACGAAGAGTTCCCGTTCGAAATTACTGGTCTCACCGCCAGTAAGGCCTACAATGTTTCCATTGATGGGATGACGGCAACCGCCTATACTACCGATGCGACCGGCAAGCTGACCGTGAATTTGAAGCATGACCAGACTGCTACGATTTATGGTATCACTCAGGATGACTTGGATGTTGCGGAGCCGCAAGCGACCTTCACCCAGAAGGGGTATAGCCTTGATAAGACTGTTGTCGGCGAGACTACGGATGAAGAGCCTTTGGATTATACCGTAGATGTTGCGTTGACCAATGGTGAATCTACTAATGTTGAGTTCACCAACAACCGTGAAGCTGTCTCTCCCACCGGCCTGATCGTGGACATCGCCCCCTACGCCCTGCTGGTCGTCGTCGCTGCCGCCGGCTGCTTCGTCTTCCTGCGCAAGCGCCGCGAGGACTGATTTGACCCTTTGACCCCTTAACCCTTGCATGGCCCGCGGCCCTGCCTGCCTGGCAAAGGGGCTGTGCTGGCTGTAGGGCGGGCGTTCACGCCCGCCGCCGGGACCCGGCGCGGTGATCCCCCTCTTGCGGGGAGACCGCCCGGCCCCGGCCCGGCACAGGGCCGCCGTGCAGGCCATCCCCCGCCGCGGCGGGCGAAATCGCCCGCCTTACAAACCGCCCGGCAGCGTCTGCCGCTCCTTGCAATGCAGCATCCCGCCGCATGGTTTGCGGGACGATCTCCGGCCTAAGAGCCGGGCTTTGCGGCCCGGTTGGCCTCCGAAACGCGCCTGCGGGCGCAGTGCAAGCATCGTCCCCTACGGATGCGGAGGCAGCGTACAGACAACCTGCAACGGTAAAGGCCCGGCAAGATGCCGCACCCCTCCGTCACCTGTGGTGACACCTCCCCTTACAGGGGAGGCGTCCGAGGGGGCAGCCACCCAAAGCCTCCCCTGTAAGGGGAGGTGGATGCGGCGCAAGCCGCAGACGGAAGGGTGCATTGCCGCATAAACCACGGGAGTATCCCTGCGGTGTGCGGCAGCCCGGAAGGGTACTCGCCCGGCAAGGTGCCGCACCCCTCCGTCACCTGCGGTGACAGCGTCCGGTTTGCGGTGCCCGCATCGCACGGCGCGTGCTGAAGCGCGCTTGTGCTCTGCGACCGTCAAACCTGCTCCGTCTCGCTGCATCCGCCGCAGGCGGCGCTCGACTTCGCAGCCCCTTACAGGGGAGGCGCCCGAGGCGGCGGCTGATCCCAACACAAACCCAAACTTACCCGATTTCCGCTTCCACTGCACAACGCAAAAGGAGGTACGCTTTTGCACACCGCGGCAAAACTGGCGCGCTTCGGCGACCGGATGGTCAGCCTGCTTGCCGCCGGGCTGATCCTGCTGATGCTGCTGTACGGCGGCTACTCGCTATGGGATACGGCCATGGTGTTCCAGGGCGCGTTCCTCTCCAGCGACCTGCTGGCCTTCAAGCCCGCGGGCGATGACCCGGCCTCCAACCCGACGCTGGAGGAACTGCAGGCCATCAACCCCGACGTGGTGGGCTGGCTGACCATCGACGACACCCACATCGATTACCCTGTGGTCATCGGCGAGACCGACATGGAGTACGTGAACAAGGATGTCTACGGCGACTTTGCGCTGTCCGGGTCCATCTTTCTGGACAGCGACAGCGCCCGCGATATCTCTGACCCGTACACCCTGGTCTACGGCCACCACATGGACAACGGCGGGATGTTCGGCGACGTGGTGGAGTTTGTCAACACCGACTACTTCGAGTCCCACCAGACCGGCACGCTCTACCTGCCGGACGCCACCTACTCGATCGAGCTGTTTGCCTGCGTGCAGGTGGATGCGTTCGACAGCATGATCTACGACCCGCTCCGCTACCCGGACGGGGACGTGAGCGAGCTGCTGAACTATGTGGACGAGATCGCGGTGCAAAGCCGGTACATCGGCGTAACGCCGCAGGACCAGGTGATCGGCCTGTCCACCTGTGCAGAGGCGGAAACCAACGGCCGTGTCGTCATCTTCGGGCGGCTGGACCGCAAGAGCTGAACACAGCCTGCCCTGCGGCAGGCTGCAAAGAGGACAACGCTGGGGGGGCTGTGCCAATCCTCCGCGTTTGTCCGGGTTGCGGTGCCCGCATCGTGCGGCGCGCGCTGAAGCACGCTTGCACTCTGCGACCGCGGCCCCTGCTGCGTCTCGCTGCATCCGCCGCAGGCGGCGCTCGACTCCGCAGCCTTGGATTTCTTTTCGACAAAATTTCGCGTCAAATCGCGCACTCGTCGCGTTGCTCCTCGCACACAATTTGCCGCAAAATTTCCCTGTCGGTGTCACCGTCGTCGGCGCATGTCCGCCGGCGGTGACGGATTTATTTGAAAATTTCACAATCCGAGAAAAGTGGGCGGGGGCCGGGGCGCGGCCAAGCGCCCGCCCCACCCCACTCCCTTTAAGGAGGTAGCAACAATGAATCAAGCGATACGGAAACTGAGCGGATTGCTGGTGCTTCCCGTGCTGCTCGCGGCCCTGCTGATGATGCCCCTGCAGGCGAAGGCGGCGGAGTATGCCTGCGACGCGGTGATCCCGGTATCGATGGAGCTGAACGGCGCGCATGACGAGAAGTTTGAAGTGACCATCGATCTGGCGGAGAAAGCGGACCCCGATACGCCGATGCCGGCGGAGGAAGAATGCAGCCTGCTCCTTGGCGACGGGGAGAACGGCGGGTTCAGCATCCGCTACACCGAGCCGGGGGATTACTTCTATGTGATCCGCCAGACGGCGGGCAGCACTGGCTATATGACGTATGACGATACCGTCTACGCCGTGCAGGTGCAGGTGACGAACGCGGATGCGGAGGACGGCACAACGCTGGACTATACGGTGACGGCATACGATGCGAGCATCCCGGAGCCGGCGTCGGAAAACAAGGTGGCTGAGCTTTCCTTCCTGAACACCTACGCCCCGCCCACCCCGAAGCCGGACGACCACCCCGACATTGCCGAGGGCATCGCCAACGGCACCTGGGGCGGCGCGCCCACGGCCACGCCCGGCGCTGTCAACCTGAACGCCCTGCTGCCCCAGACCAGCGACGATCTGC
>HBJMC02800__coassemble_863_pt1 | contig 11378 bp, 10 predicted proteins | sample HBJMC02800__metabat2_low_PE_013 | metagenome-assembled genome bin HBJMC02800 | reverse complement strand
TTTTTGATCTTGGTGGGGTCGATGCCGTAGCGGCGGTCGTGGCCCAGGCGGTCGGCCACATGGGTGATCAGCTCCTCGCTGATGGCATCGTCGCCCAGGCGGTCATGCAGCTGGGCAATGACGGTCTTTACAATAAAGATGTTGGGGCGCTCGTTATGGCCGCCCACGTTGTAGACCTCGCCGTCCCTGCCGTCCGACGCCACCATGTCGATGGCCTTGCAGTGGTCCATCACATACAGCCAGTCCCGCACCTGCATGCCGTCGCCGTAAACCGGCAGGGCCTTGTGCTGCCTGGCGTTGTTGATCAGCAGCGGGATGAGCTTTTCGGGGAACTGGTAGGGGCCGTAGTTGTTGGAGCAGCGGGTGATGTTGACCGGCAGGCCGTAGGTGTCGTGGAAGGCCATAACGAACAGGTCGGCGCTGGCCTTGGAGCTGGAGTAGGGGCTGTGGGGCGAAAGGGGCGTCGTCTCGGTAAAATAGCCTTCGGCCCCCAGCGCGCCGTAGACCTCGTCGGTGGAGACCTGGACGTACTTTTTGCCGGGCTTCCAGGTCTTGGCCTCGGCGTCGTACCAGGCTTCCTTGCAGCACTGCAGCAGGTTGACGGTGCCCATGACGTTGCTTTGGACAAAGATCTCCGGGTTTTTGATGCTGCGGTCCACATGGCTTTCGGCCGCAAAGTTGATGACATAGTCCGGGTCGTACCGGGCCAGCAGGCCGGCGACCAGCGCCTTGTCGCAGATATCGCCCTGCACAAAGATGTGGCGGGGGTCCCCCTCCACGTCCCGGAGGTTTTCCAGGTTGCCCGCATAGGTCAGCTTGTCCAGGTTGACCAGGCGGATCTGCGGGTATTTTTCCAGCATATAGTGGACAAAGTTGGAGCCGATAAAACCGGCGCAGCCGGTGACAAGATAGGTTTTCATCATTTATTTACCATCCCAGTTTGCAAAATAGTCTTGGATCGCGGTTTTCCAGTCCCGCATTCCGTCGCCCACGGTGCAGCGCAGCATCCGGTTGTCCAGGGCGCTCCAGGCCGGGCGGCTGGCCGCCTGCGGGTGTTGGGCGGCATACTCGGCGCTGGAGATGGGTTTGACGGTGCAGTGCTCGCCGGACAGGCGGATGATCTCGCAGGCAAAGTCGTACCAGCTGCACACACCGTTGCCGGTGCAGTGGTAGGTGCCGTAGTCATGGCTGACCGCCAGCTTGAGGATGTGATACGCCAGGTCCACCGCGTTGGTGGGGTTGCCCAGCTGGTCGCTGACCACGGTGATCTCGTCGTGGGTCTTTGCCAGGCCGACCATCGTCTTGACAAAGTTTTTGCCCGCCGCGCCGTACAGCCAGGCGGTGCGCACGATAAAATGGCGGCGGCAGAACCGCTGCACATACTGCTCGCCCAGCAGCTTGGTCTCGCCGTAGGCCGAGACCGGCACGGGGATGGCGCACTCGTCCAGGGGGACGCCGCCGTTGGGCCGGCCGCTGAACACATAGTCGGTGGAGACATGGATCAGCCGGGCGCCGATCTTGTCGCAGGCCATGGCCAGGTTGCGCGGGCCCAGGGCGTTTGCCCGAAAAGCGGCGTCACGGTCCGCCTCGCAGCCGTCCACGTTGGTCATGGCGGCGCAGTTGATGACGGTGTCCGGCTGGTGGCGGCGCACATAGGCGATGGTGGCCTCCCGGTCGGTGATGTCCAGCTCCGGCAGGTCCACCGCCACCACCGGGGCGTTTTTCAGCCGCTCCGGCAGGCGGCCCAGCGCGCAGCCGCCCTCCAGCAGCTGCTTTTGCAGCTCGGTGCCCAGCTGCCCGCGGCAGCCTGTGATCATAGCTTTCATTGCTTTCGGCCTCCCGGTCCTGTCGGGCGCGGCGCAGGCGGCGCGCCTGCCCCCGCCCTGTGTTTTGCAGCACGCCGTGCCCCGCACCGCGGCTGCGCTGTGCCAAATCCGTTATATTTCCGCGGTCGGATGCGCCTTTCAGTACATCAGCTTGTTGTCCGCCACGTTGCGCAGGTGCGCGCCGTAGGGGGATTTGCCGTAGCGTTCGGCGCTCTCCAGCAGCTTTTCGCGGGTGATCCAGCCGTATTTGTAGGCGATCTCCTCCGGCGCCGAGATCTTGATGCCCTGGCGCTTTTCGATCATGCGCACAAAGTCGGCGGCCTCCACCAGGCTGTCCATGGTGCCGGTGTCCAGCCAGGCATAGCCCCGGCCCAGCAGCTGCACGTCCAAAAGCCCGGCGTTCAGGTACATCTCGTTGAGGGTGGTGATCTCCAGCTCGCCGCGGGCGCTGGGCTTGACCTGCTTGGCCAGCCGCACCACGTCCCGGTTGTAGAAGTACAGGCCGGTGACCGCATAGTTGCTTTTGGGGCAGGCCGGTTTTTCCTCGATGGAGGTGGCATGGCCGGCCTCGTCAAAGGCGACGACGCCGAACCGCTCCGGGTCGGTGACGTAGTAACCGAACACGGTGGCGCGGCCCTCCGCGGCGCTTTTGGCCGCGGCCTGCAGCCGGGTGCCGAAACCGGCGCCGTAAAAAATATTGTCGCCCAGGATCATGGCGCAGCAGTCGTCGCCGATAAACTCCTCGCCCAGCAGAAACGCCTGGGCCAGGCCGTCCGGCGAAGGCTGCACCTTGTACTGCAGCCGGACGCCGAACTGGCCGCCGTCCCCCAGCAGCGCATGAAACCGCGGGGTGTCGGTGGGGGTGGAGATGACCAGGATGTCCTGGATGCCGGCCAGCATCAGCGTGGACAGCGGGTAGTAGATCATCGGCTTGTCATACACCGGCAGCAGCTGCTTGGATGTGACCATGGTCAGCGGATACAGCCGTGTGCCGGCGCCGCCGGCCAGAATAATGCCTTTCATTTGCGTGCTCCCTGTCTGCCGTCCGGCCGGGCCGGCGGCGCTGTTATCGGATTTATTATACCGCCTGCGGCCGTTTTGCACAAGCCCCGCCGGGCGGATTTTTGGGGCGGACCGCTGCCGGCCCGGCGCCGGCTTTTGCCGCCGCCACGCACAAAAATCCGCCCATGCCTTGACGGCAGTGCATACACGTGATACAATAGTACACAATAAAAGGGAACGAGCGGCAGTTTGTCCGCATTTTTACAGCCGGGTGTGCGCCGCCCTGCCGGCGGGCCGCGCGGTGTTTTTGAGTGAATGGGTAAGGGAGGGTTCCTCCGTTGAAACGTGTTGTCGGCGCCCTGCTGGTCGCCGTGTTGCTGGTCATTTTTGTTGCCTGCGGGGTGCCCACCTCCACGCGGGACGCGGTGCCCTCGCCGTCGCCCACCGTGGCGGCCACCTCCCGCGATGTCCACAGCGAGCCGGTACAGGTGGACGAAACCTACGCCAATGCGGACGTGACCCAGCCGTCGGCCGCGCCGTCCGCCACCGCCGCCCCCACCCCGGCCACCGGTGACACCCCGATCTTCTGGGTCGTCGGCGTGGTGGGCCTGATCGTGTTCTGCTCGGCGGGGCTTTTGCTGCTCAAGCGCATTTAACCGCCGGCGCTGTCCCTGACTTTGCAAAAAACGCAGCCCTTTGTCCCTGCCGATGCCGCCGGGGTGAAGGGCTTTTGTTGTCCCGGTTTCTCTGACCTGTTCCTGCGAGGTGTACCATGCCGAAAAAAGGCCGCTATGCCCATCTGAAAGGGAGTTCCGCCTACTATCCGTTCGGCGCGCGCACCAAACTGCGCCGCCGCCAGCGCCGCCATGTGGTGCTGCTGCGGGTGGTGGGCCTTGCCCTGCTGGTGCCGGCGGCGGTGGTGGCGGTGCGGCAGATCGTCTTCCGCGGCGGCCAGCCGCAGCGTCCGGAGACAGTCCTTGCCGGAACGCCGGAGAACGCCGGCCCGGTACAGGTGAACATCCAGCCTGCCACCGCCGGCCAGGCCGCCGGGAACACGCCCTCCCCCGCCCCGGCGGCGGACGGCAGCGCCGTCCTGCCCCGGTATGCCGACCTGGCCGCCGAGAACCCGGACATGGTGGGCTGGCTGACCATTGAGGCGGCCGGCATCGACTACCCGGTGATGCAGACCCCCGGCGACAACGAGTATTACCTGCGCCGGGGCTTTGACCGGCTGTACTCGCCGGCGGGCAGCCTGTTTTTGGACGAACAGTGCAGCCTGTACGACCCTGCCACCGCCAACTGGCTGATCTACGGCCACAACATGCACGACGGCAGCATGTTTGCGGGGCTGCTGGACTACGCCGACGAGGCGTTTTACCGGCAGAACCCCACCTTTGCCTTTGACACCTTGTATGAGCAGATGGAGTGGCAGGTGGTGCTGGTGCTGCAGACCGAGCTGGGCGCCGACGAGCTGCCCTACTACACCTTTTTTGACGCCGCCAGCCGGGAGGAATGGCAGGCCCGGTACGACGCCATGGCGGCGCTGGCCCTGTACGACACCGGCGTGACCGCCGAATACGGCGACCAGCTGCTGACCCTTTCCACCTGCGGCGAGGCGGATTCCAGCACCGACTCCCGCTTTGCGGTGGTGGCCAAGCGCATTGAGTGAGAAAAGCGTGTTTTTTCCCGCTCTCTCCGGGGCCGGCGGCCCAGTCCCGCCGCGGCCAGGCTCCGGCGCGATTGATTCAAAAGCAAAGAAATGCCGGCAGAAAAGGCGCCCCGCAGGCCATGCGGGGCGCCTTTTGGCTTGTCTTATGCGGTTTTGCGCGGCGGCTTACTTCTTGCCCTGCTCTGCGCGCTTTTTGGCGATGGCGGCCAGGGCGTCGCGGCGGGACAGGTTGATGCGGCCCTGCTGGTCGATGTCGGTGACCATGACAAAGACCGGGTCGCCCACGGCGACAACGTCCTCGACACGCTCGACGCGGTGGTCGTCCAGCTTGGAGATGTGGACCAGGCCCTCCTTGCCGGGGGCGATCTCGACAAAGGCGCCGAAGTTCATCAGGCGGGTGACGCGGCCCTTGTAGATGGCGCCGATCTCCGGGTCCTCCACAATGGTCTTGATGGTGCCGATGGCGCGGCGGGCATCGTCGGCGTCGATGGCCGAGATAAAGACGCGGCCGTCCTCCTCCACGTCGATCTTGCAGTTGCAGGTGGCGCACAGCTCCTGGATGACCTTGCCGCCCTTGCCGATGACGTCCTTGATCTTATCGACGGGGATCTGCATGCTGAACATCTTGGGCGCGTACTTGCTCAGCTCGGCGCGCGGCTCGGCGATGCAGGGCTTGATGATCTCGTCCAGGATGAACAGGCGGCCCTTGCGGCACTTCTCCAGCGCGTCCTCAACGATCTCGTAGGTCAGGCCGTCGATCTTGATGTCCATCTGGATGGCGGTGATGCCGCGGCGGGTGCCGCCCACCTTGAAGTCCATGTCGCCGTGGAAGTCCTCGACGCCCTGGATGTCCAGCATGGTCATCCAGCGGTCGCCCTCGGTGATCAGGCCGCAGGAGATGCCGGCGACCGGCGCCTTGATGGGCACGCCGGCGTCCATCAAAGCCAGCGTGGAGCCGCAGATGGAAGCCTGAGAGGTGGAGCCGTTGGAGGACAGCACCTCGGAAACACAGCGGATGGTGTAGGGGAAGTCCGCCATGGAGGGCAGCACCGGGATCAGGGCGCGCTCCGCCAGGGCGCCGTGGCCGATCTCGCGGCGGCCGGGGCTGCGGGGGGCGCGGGCCTCGCCGGTGGAGTAGGGCGGCATGTTGTAGTGGTGGATATACCGCTTGGTGGCGGTGTCGGACAGGTCGTCCATGGTCTGGGCGTCCTTGGTGGAGCCCAGGGTGCAGATGGTCAGCACCTGGGTCTGGCCGCGGGTGAACATGCCGGAGCCGTGCACGCGGGGCAGGATGCCGACCTCGGCGGCCAGCGGGCGGATCTCGTTGATGCCGCGGCCGTCCACGCGCTTGCCCTCATCCAGCAGCCAGCGGCGGACCACCTGCTTCTGCATCTTGTAGCTGATATAATCCAGGGTGGCGGCGTCCAGCTCCGGGTGCTCCTCGGCGATCTTGTCCATGATGGGCAGCAGGGCGGCGTCGCGGACGTTCTTGTCGTCGGTGTCCATGGCGGCCTTGAACTCGTCCAGGTGCTTTGCCTTGACGTCGGCCAGCAGCTCCATGTCCAAATCGGCGGACTGGAAGTCCACCTTGGGCTTGCCGATCTCGGCGACGATGGAGTTGATGAAGGCCAGCATCTTCTTGATCTCGGCATGGCCGGCCTTGATGGCGGCCATCATGGTGTCCTCGTCCACCTCGTTGGCGCCGGCCTCGATCATGACGATCTTTTCCTCAGAGGCGGCCAGGGTCAGGGCCAGGTCGCTCTTTTCCCGCTGCTCGGCAGTGGGGTTCAGCACGATCTCGCCGTCCACCAGGCCCACCTGCACGCCGCCGATGGGGCCGCGCCAGGGGATGTCCGACATGGCGATGACCAGCGACGCGCCGTTCATGCCGGCGATCTCCGGGGAGTTGTCCGGGTCCAGGCTCATCACCGTCATGGTGACGCAGACGTCGTTGCGCATCTCCTTGGGGAACAGCGGGCGGATGGGGCGGTCCACCACGCGGGAGTTGAGGATGGCATGCTCGCCGGGGCGGCCCTCGCGGCGCATAAAGCTGCCGGGGATGCGGCCTGCGGCGTAGAGCTTCTCTTCAAACTCGACGCTCAGGGGGAAGAAGTCGATGCCCTCGCGGGGCTTCTCGCTCATGGTGACGTTGCACAGCACGCAGGTCTCGCCGTAGCGGATCATCGCGCTGCCGTTGGACAGGCCGCACATCTTGCCGGTCTCGACCACAAACGGGCGGCCCGCAAAGGTGGTCTCAAACTTGCGGTAGTTGGGGAAGGTTTCCTTGCGGGATGCAAATTCCAGTGCCATTCGGGGTTCCTCCTTGAAAATTGGATGTCTTGCCGCAGGGTCAGCTGCGGCGCTGTATGCCATGGAGCCGCATCCCGGTCTTGAGCAATAAATCCAGTGGCCGACCCGGCCGAGGGGTCAGACATTCGATTTACTGCGCAAAACGTCGGGGCTGCCGCTCCGGTATCCGGAAGAAAAACAGAAGGGGAACATCGCAGGCGGACCGCGGCGGCAAAACCGCTGCCGCCCTTGAACGCCTGTGCAAAATAAAAAGCGGGCAGAGCGCATATCGTGCGCTCTGCCCAGCGTTTTGCAAGATTACTTGCGCAGACCCAGCTCAGCGATCAGGGCGCGGTAACGGTTGATGTCCTTCTTCTGCAGATAGGCCAGCAGGTTACGGCGGCGGCCGACCATCTTGAACAGACCGCGGCGGCTGTGGTTGTCGTGCTTGTTGGTCTTGAGATGCTCAGTCAGGTGGTTGATCCGGGCGGTCAGCAGTGCGACCTGGACCTCCGGGGAACCGGTGTCGCCCTCGTGGATCGCGGCTTTTTCGATGATAGCCTTCTTGTCTTGCATGATACATACCTCTCTTTTGAAGAAATTTGCCGTCGGCGCAGCAGGGGGCAGCAAGGTTCCCTTTCGCGGCAGGGTCTGCCGCAGGGCGTACACCCGAAGCCGGGCCGCGGTAGCGTTTTTGATTATAGCACAGGGCCGCCGGTTTTACAAGCGGTAATTTGCGCAATTTTTGCCCCGCATTTTTGGCAGATGCAACAATCGGCGTTCCTCTCCCCCGCCGCCCCGGCTTACTGTCCCGCCCGCGCCGAAAAATACGCCTGGCTTTGGCGGGCGGCGTCCCGGATCAGGTCGCTGAGGGCCTGCATCGAGTCAAACTTGCGGATGGGGCAGAGATACCGGTGGAACTCCAGCCGGGGGCGCCGGCCGTAGACGTCGCCGGAGAAATCCGGCACGTAGGTCTCGCAGGTGATGGGCGCGCCGGCCGCATCCACGGTGGGGCGGCGGCCGATGCCGGTGGCCGAAGGATACCAGCGACCGTCCAGCCAGATGCGGGTGAGATAGACGCCGCAGCCCGGCTCCAGCGCGCCGGCGGGGTAATTCTGGTTGATGGTGGGGGTGCCCAGCCGGGAAGTGCCCACATGCTTGCCGTGCCCCACCGGCCAGTCGATGGCGTAGGGCTGGCCCAGCATGGCGTTGGCATCCTGGATGCGGCAGTCCTCCAGCGCGGCGCGGATGCGGGTGGAGGAAACGACCTGCCCCTGGTACTGCGCCATCTCGACCACATGGGTCTCGATGCCTTGGGCGGCGCACAGCGCCTGCAGCAGCGCCACGTTGCCGGCGGCCTTTGCGCCGAAGGTAAAGTTATCCCCGCAGAACACTGCCCTGGCCGCAAAGCAGTCCACCAGCACCTTCCGGACGAAATCCTCCGGCGAGAGGGCGCAGAAATCGGCAAAGGGGGCCTCCTGGTATTCGGTGATGCCCAGCTCCGCCACGCGGCGGTGCTTTTCCCGGTCGGGGAAGATGCGCCCGCCCTTGAGGGGGTGGTCCGCCGGCAGCGAGAAGGTGAACGCCGCCGCGGTCAGCCCGTGGGCGGCGGCATAGTCCACCGCCGCCCCCAGCACCGCCCGGTGGCCCAGGTGGACGCCGTCAAAAAAGCCCAGCGCCACCGCGCTGCCATGTGGCGCGTCGATGGGGGCAAGCGTGGTCAAGATGTGCATGCGGTCAATCCCCTTCCCTCTCGCAGAACAGTTTTTCGACGTTCAGCACGCCGCCCGCCACCACGGCCAGGCCAAGGAAGCGGCCGGCCCCGTCATAGACACGGTAGCGGCCGTCGGCGGCCGGGTAGCGGCTGGTGGGGCAGCCGTTGAACAGATGCCGCCGGACGCCGTCGCTGACGGCGAGGGCCGGCAGCGACGGGAAGGCCGCGTCCACATCCAGCACCCAGTCCTCCGCCCTGCCCTCCGCGGCGGCCTGCAAGATCTCCGGCAGCGTGTGGGCCTGGGCGATGGCAAAAGCTCCGGCGCGGGTGCGGCGCAGCGCGCTCAAGGTGGCGGGCAGGCCCAGTGCTTTGCCGATGTCCTCGGCCAGGGTGCGGATGTAGGTGCCCTTGGAGCAGGACACCCGCAGGCGGTACTCGTCCTTTGCAGGGCTGCCCAGATAGTCAATGGCGTACACCGTGATGGCGCGCGGGGCGCGCTCCACCGTTTTGCCGGCGTGGGCCGCCTTGTACAGCGGCTGGCCGTTCACCTTTACCGCCGAGTACATGGGCGGCAGCTGGGACAGCGTGCCGGTAAACTGCGGCAGCACCGCAAGCAGCTCGCTCTCCCCCGCCGTGACGGGGGCGGTCTCCAGCACCGTGCCGGTGATGTCGCCGGTGTCGGTGGCAAGGCCCAGGCGGATGGTTGCCTCGTAGGTTTTATCGTGGTCGGGCTGGCGGTCGGCAGCGGCGGTGGCCCTGCCGATAAACACAGCGAGCACGCCGGTGGCCATAGGGTCCAGCGTGCCCGAATGTCCCAGTTTCCGCGTGCCCAAAGCGCCGCGCAGCTTGGCCAGCACATCAAAGCTGGTCCAGCCGGCGGGCTTGTCGACAAGCAAAATACCGTTTTTCATTTTCAATTCCCGAATGTGGGAAAGCCGGTCTGCCGGGGCTGTGTTCCGCCCCGGGCAAACCCGGCTCCCGTTTGTGTTGGTCAGTGCCGGGGCTCGGCTTCCGCATCCTGGCGGGCCAGCTCCTTTTCGACTTCCTGCAAAATGGCGCGCTTGGCGTTGTCCAGGTTGCCGCTGATCTCGCAGCCGGCGGCGCGGGCATGGCCGCCGCCGCCCAGCCGCCGCGCGATGGCGCAGGCGTCGTAGCTGCGGGAGGTGCGCACGCTGATCTTGAAGCTGCCGTCCGGCTGCTGGCGCAGCGTCAGGCCCACGTCCACCCCTTCGATGGAGCGGGGCAGGCTGGTCAGGTCCTCCAGCTCGGCGTTGGCCACGCCGGTCTGCAGGATCTGGTCGCGGGTCAGGCAGATCATGGCGCAGCGGCCGCCGCAATAGTATTCCAGGCTTTCCAGCGCCTCGCGCTCGGCCTCAATGCGGCTGCGGCTGCGGCACTCGAACAAAAGCTCGTTCAGGCGGCCGATGTCGGCCCCCGCCTCGATCAGCCGCGCCGCCATACGGTGGGTGCGGGCGGTGGTGCTGGTAAAGCGGAAACAGCCGGTGTCGGTGGCCAGGCCGGTGTACAGGCAGGCGGCGATCTGCGGGGTCAGCGGCACGCCCAGGTTGTCCGGGATCAGCTCGGTCAAGATCTCGCAGACAGCGGCAGCCTGGGGCTCCACCAGGGTGGCGTAGGCGTAGCCCGCGTTGGAGCCGTGGTGGTCGATGCACAGGTTGGCCCGCCGGACGTAGTCCTGGACGTTGTTGTTCTCGCCGAACAGCTGGATGCTGGCAACGTCCACCGCCACCACAAAGGCGGGTTCAAAGCTGCCGTCGTACCAGGTGATGTCCAGGTAGTCGTACAGTTTGGGGATGGGGTCGCTGCAAAGCACCGCGGCGGTCTTGCCCAGCGCCCGCAGCGCAAGGCAAAGCCCGGTGGCACTGCCGATGGTGTCCCCGTCCGGGTTTTTGTGGCTGAGGATCAGGATATCATCGGCGGCACGCAGCCGTGTGGCAGCGGTCTGACGATCCACAGATTCGGTCATAGTGTGTTCCTCTTTTCTGCGTGCGCGGGGCTTGGGGCCGGGGCGCAGCGGCATTGCCGCCCCGCCGTCCGGTTTTGCGCCGCTGCGCGTGGGAAAATCAGTCCGGCCCGGCCGCGTCCGCGTCAGGGGTCTCCTCGGCGGGCGCTGCGCCGTCCAGCTGTTTGAGCAACGCATTGATGTGCGCCGCATAGGCGGCGCCGTCGTCCGCGACAAAGACAAAGCGCGGCGCCTTGCGGATGTGCATGCGGCGGCTGATCTCGGTGCGGACGTGGCCGGCGGCACGGTTGAGGCCCTTGATGACCTCTGCCTCGCCGCCCTCGCGCCCCATGACGCTGACGTGGACCTTGGCCACGTCCAGGTCGGGGGTAACGTCCAGCCGGGTCACGGTCAAAAGGCCGCCGGTGACGCGGGGGTCCTTCATGTGGCTGATGATGTCGATCAGCTCACGCTTCATGTCCTGGGCCATGCGGCCCTGATTTTTGGTAGGCATTGCATGGGCCTCCTTTGGTCTGCTGTTATGCGGTCTGCCCGCCGCGGCGCGGCGCGCCCGGCAAAAAGGCAGGGATCAATCGCGGTATTCCTCCAGCTTGAAGCACTCGAACACGTCGCCTTCCTTGATGTCGGCAAACTTGTTCAGGGTGATGCCGCACTCAAAGCCCTCGGCAACCTCTTTGGCGTCGTCCTTGAAGCGTTTGAGCGAGGCGATGGAATCCTCGCAGATGACGATGCCGTCGCGGACCACGCGGATCTGGGCGTCGCGGGTGACCTTGCCGGAGGTGACGCGGCAGCCGGCGACGGTGCCGACGGAGGAGATCTTGTACACCTGGCGGACCTGCGCCTCGCCCAGGGCGACCTCGCGGATCTTGGGCGCCAGCATGCCCTTCATGGCGTCGG
>HBJMC02800__coassemble_800_pt1 | contig 11826 bp, 9 predicted proteins | sample HBJMC02800__metabat2_low_PE_013 | metagenome-assembled genome bin HBJMC02800 | reverse complement strand
GGGTGGCAAGTGTATGATGGACAGCAAAACTCTGGTGCTGGAGGTGCTGCGCAGCTTGGGCCAGCGAGAGGCGTCCGAGCTGCGGCAGGCCGCCGGCAGCATGACCGGCACCGAGATCATCGCGGCCGAGCGGGCCGTGCCCGCCTGGTCACCGCAGCAGGATTACACCGACTGGCCTGTGGGTGCGCCGGTGGCCGACGAGGGGCAGGTGTGGCTGCTGATCCAGCCGCACAACGCTGCAAGCTACCAAGGCCGCCCCAGCACGCTGCGGGCGCTGTGGGGCCTGTCGCATACCACCGACCCCGCCCGCGCCAAGCCATGGGTAGACCCGCAGGGCACCAGCGGCATGTACATGGCCGGCGAGTGCTATCTGGCCGCCGACGGCACGGTGTACCGCTGCTTACAAGATTCTTGCGTATGGGACGCCGCAGGGCTGCCCAGCGCCTGGGAAGTGGCAATTTCCGCGCCTGATACCGATACCGGGGAGGACACCGAAAATGTACAAACTGACGAATAAGCGTTACTTATGCGGGGGGGGGGCAGCCTGATCCCGTAACTGGCAAAATGCACAACGTCGCCTGCAAGGGGGTGTTGGCATGGGCCTGATGACAGCGAGCAGCGGCCTGACCAACCGCAAGCTGGCGCTGGCTGATGCGGTGCCGGGGGATGTGGTGGCACCCAAGTCCTTTTACGCCGGCGGTAGCAAAGATCTGAAAACCGGCACACTGGTAGAACGGGCGGCCATCACGACTGCGACATCTATCAGTTCGGCACGAACCGGCCAGCCATATTTCCGCTTTCCGCAGGGGGCATACCGGACCAACGCATCATCGGGATACCCGGAAGTTACAGCATCGCGGGCTAACATTCTGACTGCGATGAACCTGAATTTTTCGGGAAACTGGGAGTGCATTGCTTTTGGCGGGCATATGGGCAGTGGTTGGGGCACTTCCAACAATGAAAACGCCCAAAGGTGTCTCACATGGGCAAATGGATGGAGTGCAACCCTTCCGCAAGGAACCTACCGTGTTTTAGTTTGCTTTGGCCATTCTGGCGCGGGCGGCGCCGACATTTCTATAACTATTGGTGGAGTTGAAAAATCGAACGCTTACGGAACTTACTGGAACTGTGATGACATTACTTTTACAGGAAGTGGCGCACTTGTAATTAGACACGGTATCGCAAGCCGAGATCCCAGCGGCGTTGTGATCGTCGTATTGCACCAGAGATAAAGGAGAAAAACGAATGAGACTATCCAACAAAGAAGTGCTGTTTGCCTGGCCGCTGGCCGCGCATACCATCACCGCCGGCTGGTATTACAGCGACGGGAAGCTGCACCGGGCCATCGACCTGCGGGCGGCCGTGGGCACGCCGGTCTGTGCGGCCGAGGACGGCACGGTGGACTGGGTGCAGACCTGGGACGGCCGCAGCACCAGCGGCGACCAGAGCTACGGCAACCTGGTGCGCATCCGCCACGCCGACTATAACGGCGGCAAATTGCAGACGCTGTATGCCCACCTGAAGGAGAGCAAGGTCAAGTACGGCCAGGCGGTCAAGGAGGGTGAACTCATCGGCTACAGTGGCAATACCGGCAACTCCACCGGCCCGCACCTGCACTTTGAGGTTCGGCTGAACGGCACCCGCTGCAACCCGCTGAACTGGTTGGACGATGACTTCAGCGTGGCCAGGAGCACCGTGCGGCTGGGCAGCTACACCAGCGTCAAGCGCCCGGCCACGGCCTTGGTGGCCGGCGCCGAGCTGCACCTGCAGCGCGTGCCGCTGTACGTGTCCAGCACGGCCGTGAGCGCGGCCGGCACGGCGTCGGGTACATACTACGTCTGGAGCGCGGAGCCGGCCGACGGCCGCGTGCGCATCACCAACGCCGCCGACCGTGTGGGGCAGGCTGGCCAGGTCACCGGCTGGATCAGCGTCAGCGATGCCGGCGTGCAGACCCAGCCGGCGGACAAGCCCGGCACCGGCACCGGCACCACGCTGACCATCGGGCCGGTGAGCAGCGGCGACTGGGACACCATCCGCAGCAAGTGCGTGGAGCTGCAGCTGATGGGCCTGTACCACGAGACGGAGGCCGGCGGGATGTACACCATCACGGTGGGCCCGCTGTCCGCGGGCTACGTGGCCTCGCTCAAGGTGCTGTGCGAGCAGCTGCAGCTGACCGACATGGGCCTGTACAAGGAGCAGTAAAGGCGCAACCCAAAAGAAGAAACCACCTGCAACAGGAAGGAGCGAAAACTGACATGGAGAACAGCAACGTGTTTTTGTGGATGAAGGCCGCGGTGGCTGCGGCGGTCGGGGCGTTTGGCGCCGCGTTTGGCTGGTTGGGCTGGCTGGTGCTGGCCTGGGCAGCCTGCATGGTGCTGGACTACATCACCGGCAGTGCGGCAGCGGCTAAGGCCGGAGACTGGGACAGCGCCACGGCGCGCAGCGGCATCTGGCACAAAGCCGGGATGATCGTGGTGGTGATCGTGGCGACACTGTGCGATATGGTCGTGGGCATTATGGTGGGCAACCTGCCGGTGAACCTGCCGTTTACTTACGAGACGCTGATTTTACCCATTGTGCTGATCTGGTACATTTTTACCGAGTTGGGCAGTATTGCGGAGAATGCGGTCAAGATGGGCGCGCCTGTGCCTTCGGCGCTGGTGCAGCTGCTGAAGGCGGGAAAGCAGGCCGCTGAGGCTGTGCTGCCGGATGTGGATGATACCGGCGACGACGGCGCGGACGACAGCCGGTAATACGTTTTCTGTGCACAAATTGTGCACATTTTAAATCTGCACACGATACAGCGAATAAAATATAAAAAATTATGCCCCTGCTAAGGGCGTAGGGTCTTAACGGGCCGCGAGAGTTCAAATCTCTCTTACTCCGCCAAAAGAGCCGGAAAGCACGATATACAGTTGCTTTCCGGCTCTTTTCTTTTCCGCTGCGCAGGCAGGGCTTTCGGCGGGCGGGCGCAAAAGTGCGCCCGCGGCAAAAAAGGGCTGCGGCAGGGCGGATCGATTTTGCGGCGGAAAGATCACGTTTTTGCCGGTGCTTCGCTGTATTGCTGCGCTGCGGGCCGGGGCGGCGCCATCCGGAACAAAATTTTTTGTAAAAAAGCCCGCCGCCTGCAAAATCCCCGCCCTATCCTTCGTTTTTATAGACAGAAGCCGCCTGTGCCGGGGCCGCCGGCCGTGCAAGTTGCACCGCGCCGCCGGCGTGCGGACTGCGTTCCGGCTTTGGCCAGGCTTACAAATTCGCGCCCTGCCGTGCAAAATATCTTGTTGGTTTTTGCACTGTGCAATACCGGGCCGATGCAGTATAATGTGGATGTTGGACCGGGGCTTCCGGTCCGCAGCAGCAAAGGAGCTTTGCATATGGTTACCTGGTGTAAGCGCCATCCCATCCAGTTCATGGCGCTGTATCTGGTGTTTTACTTATCCTTTTTCACCCTGCTGGAAAGCAGCGTTGTGCCCACCGTCATCCTGCACTGCCGGCTGGACGATATGATCCCGTTTGTCAAATACGCCATCATCCCCTACTACCTGTGGTTTTTGTGGATCGTGGGCACGCTGTTCTGGCAGCTGTACCGCGCCCCCAAGCAGGAGTTCTGGCGGCTGTGCCTGCCGCTGTTTGCCGGCATGACCCTGGCGCTGATGATCTGCGCGGTCATCCCCAACGGCGTTGACCTGCGCCCGGCCTCCATCGAGGGCAGCGACATTTTCAGCCAGCTGGTGCGCGGGCTGTGGAGCGCCGATACCTCCACCAACGTCTGCCCGTCCATCCACGTGTTCAACTCGCTCACGCTGGACTTTGCCTACCAGCGCAGCAGCCTGCTCACCGGCCGCAGGGGCCGCGCCGTGCGCATCTGCGCACGGATCATGGATATATCCATTATCCTTTCCACCATGCTGCTCAAGCAGCACAGCGTGATCGACGTGGTCTGCGGCATCGTGCTGGCCGTGGCGGTGGACCGGGTGGCCTCCGCCGTGTCGGCCGAGCTGGCCCGCCGTCCCGCGGCGCTTCCCGCCGAGCAGCCCCGCGCCGCTTTGGAGCGCGAATAAGCGGCCCGGACGCGCTTTTCGGCCGTCTTGTTTCAAACACCGGATACAAATGGACACCGCCCTGCGCCGCCGGCCTGCCATGGCCTGCCCCGCAGGGCGGCTTTTTTTGCGGTTCGGGCGGCGCAAATTCGTGCAAAGTGCCCCAAAACACTTTGCGGCGGGGGATGGCCTGTGGTATACTATTGTAGGAAGCCATGCCCGGCGGGCAGAATGCCTGTGCCGGGGGCTGTTTTTCAGTAAAGTTCCGCTTTTGTTGCGCGGGCAACGGTATATCCGCCGCTGCTGCGCTATACTGGCGGATGGAACATTCAACGGCGGGCACCTGGTTTTGGCCTGCCGCTTACACAGTGCGGGACGTCCTGCCCCGCCAAACAGGGAGGTTAAACGCATATGCACTGCACCCATCTGATCGCCGCCGATACCTGGTATGTCGGCGCAAGCGACCGCCGTCTGGCCAAGTTTGAAAATCTGTTCCCCATCCCGCGGGGCGTGTCCTACAACGCTTACGTCATCCTGGACGAAAAGACCGCCCTGCTGGATACCGCCGACGCCAGCGTGTCCGGCCAGTTCCTGGAAAACGTCGCCCATGCGCTGGGCGGCCGCAGCCTGGACTACCTGATCGTCGATCATATGGAGCCCGACCACGCCGCCACCATCGCCGAGGTGCTGCTGCGCTGGCCGGAGGCGCAGATCGTCTGCAACGCCAAAACGGTGCCCATGCTCAAGGCCTATTTTCCGGCCAGCGCCGGCAAGGTGGACGAGGCCCTGCTGGTCAAGGAGGGCGACGTGCTCAGCCTGGGCACCCATGACCTGACCTTTGTCATGGCGCCCATGGTCCACTGGCCAGAGGTCATGTTCACCTATGACAAGACCACCCAGGTGCTGTTCTCGGCCGACGCCTTCGGAACCTTCGGCGCGCTGGACAGCAACATCTTTGCCGACCAGGTGGATTTTGCGCGGGACTGGCTGGACGACGCCCGCCGCTACTACGCCAACATCGTGGGCAAGTACGGCACCCAGGTGCAGGCGGTGCTGAAAAAGGCCGCCGGCATCCCCATCCAGGTCATCGCCCCGCTGCACGGGCCCATCTGGCGGCAGGACCTGGCCTGGTTCCTGGGCAAGTATGACCTGTGGAGCCGCTGGCAGCCGGAGGACAACAGCGTGGTCATCCTGTACGGCAGCATGTACGGCAACACCGCCAACGCCGCCAAGGCGCTGGCCGGCTGCCTGGCCGACCGCGGCGTGCAGGCCATCGCCGTGCGGGACCTGTCGGTGACGGATGTCAGCGAGGCGGTGGCCGAGTGCTTCCGCGCCTCCACCATCGTGCTGGCGGCCCCCACCTACAACGGCGGCATCTACCTGCCCATGGCCCACCTGCTGGAGGACCTGAAGGCATTGTCGCTGCAAAACCGCACCTTTGCCCTGATCGAGAACGGCAGCTGGGCCCCCATGTCCGCCAAGCTGATGGCTGAGCGTGTGGGCGAGCTGAAAAACTGCACCCTGCTGGACGCCAAACTGACGCTGCGCGGCACGCTGGCGCCGGCCCAGTACGCCGACCTGACCGCCCTGGCCGACGCCCTTGCCGCCGCGGTGAAAGCGTAAAGCGGGCCGGGCGGAACATCCATCCGCCTGTTTTCCGGCAGGGCTTTGGCGGGGTCCCCGCCGCCGCAGATTCCACACGGACAACAAAAAGCACCGCGCTGCGGGACCCTTGTACGGGCCGCGGCGCGGTGCCTTTTTGCTTGCTTTTTGCCCCCCTGTGCGGCGGGGGCGTGCCTTTTGCCGGCGGGGCTTACCGGTGGCCCTGCAGGCCGAAGGGGTCGCTGTCGCCCACCAGGCCGTCGGCCGAGAGCATCTTCTCCATCACCTCAATGTCGGCGCTCACGTCCAGCGCGTCGTCCTGGAACAGCTTGTCCAGCTGGTTTTCAAAGGCGGTCACCAGCGTGTCCATCGACCGCTCGATGCGGGTCTTGGACTCGGTGATGTTGGCGCCCTCCACGCCCTGGGCGTCCAGCTCGGCGTAGGTGTCCAGCAGCTTCAGCGAGGTGGGCAGGTAATAGTCCATGAACTTGCGCAGCTGGGGCAGCTTGTCCGGGTCGTCCTGGATCTGCTCAAAAATGCGGGCCGAGACCGCTTCCAGCCGGCTGATCTTGGCGCTCATCTCCTCGTCGGGGATGGCGTCGTTGATGCGGCGCAGCTCCTTCAAGATCTTGTCGTAGCGGGTCTCCTCCTCCGGCTGGGCGGGGGCGGCGGCTTCGGGCCGGGGTTCCGGCTCCGGCTTGGGGGCGGCGGGCGCCTGCCTGGGGGCCGGGGCCGCGCCCCGCACCACCAGGGACATGCTGCGCATATCCAGGTAGGCCCCCTGGCCGAAAACGCCCTTGACGATGCAGTTTTCCAGGTGGTCCACGCATTTGTCCACGCTGCAGCCCAGCGCGGCGGCTATGTCGGCGATGTACATGTGATCGGCGTCGCCCACAATGTTGGCGATCTTGCGGCGGGTCAGCCAGCCGGTGCGCACCCGGTGGGAGGCAAAGCAGCAGGCCAGGCCGCCGAACAGCATCATGGCCACCGGCCAGATCTCTTCCAAAAACCAGGCAATGTCGCCCAGGTCGGTCAGGATCCACAGCTCGTCAAACAGCACCGCCAGGCTGGAAAAGCCGCCGATGGCCGCCAAGATCATGCCGATGATCATCAGCGTGTCGGCCAGCCGCTTGTCCGAGGCTTCCTTCGACTGGGGCTGCCCGGCCGCCTGCGGGGAGGGGGCGCCGCCCTGCGGCTGCCAGGCGGAACGGGCGCCGCGCTGCGGCATAAACTTGTCCCGCTGGCTCAGCACCACGTTGAGCACAAACAGCCCGATGCCCACCGGCGTGGCAAAGAAAAAGGCCAGAAACACGATGAACCAGGGGATGGGCGGATCGCCGGATTTGCTGCGCCGGGCATTGCGGCTGCGGTTGGCATAAGGGCTGCCGCCGTTTTGGTACTGCGCGCCGCCCGGCCACTGGTACTGCGCACCCTGGTAGCGGGGCGCGCCGGCCGGCGGAGGGGGCGGCGGGGGAGGCGGCGCGGCGCTCCCCTGTGCCGTCTGGCCGAAGGCGGGCTGTTCAGACGCTTTGGCGGTGCGCTTGCGGCGGGGTTTGGGGGGCTCGGCCCCGGCGGCTGCCGCTTCCGGGGCGGGGGCCGCCTTTTTGGCGGTACGCCGGCGCTTGGGGGCCTCGGCGGCGGGCTGCTCCGCTGCCGGGGCGGCAGGCTGCGGTTCCGTTTGGGGGCTGCGCTCCGGGGTGGTTTCGTTGGACATGGGATTCACGTTCCTTTTCTTCTGGCAGTCGGGAAATCAGGGCAGGTCCGAGAGCAGCGTTTTCATGCTGTCGGTCAGGTAGTAGTCGCTGCCGATCTGGTAGGGGTTGTCCTTGTCGTAGGGAACATGGGTGCACAGGTAGTCCACCCATGCGTTGTAGCCGGACACCGTCAGGTGCAGGCCGTCCTGCTCGGCGTAGCTGGTGTTCAGGTAGCCGTTCTCGTCGCACAGAGCCTCGGTCAGGGCCAGGTAGTAGCAGCCTTTTTCGGCCGCCATGGTTTGCAGCGAGGCGTTGATGGACGCCACCCGCTCCGGGGTCAGGCCGGGCATCTCGGCCGCCACGTCGGACCGCACCGGCAGCACCGACTGCACATAGATGGCGGTGTTGGGCAGGGCGGCTTTCAGCTCGTCCAGCATCTGGCCGTAGTAGCTCAAAAAGCCCTCGTCGTTGCCGGTCTGGTAGGCAAGGGCGTTGGCGCCCATCAGCAGGTACAGCTTGGCGGGCTGGGCGCCGGACAGCACGTCCAGCGCGACCTCGCCGTTGGCCATGGTGGCGCGGTTGGCGATCTGGTTGGGGGACGCGCCCTCGTAGCCAAGAATCTGCGCGTCGCCCACATTGATCTCGTAATCCACAAAACCCACCGTAAGCGAGTCGCCCAAAAAAGCGGCGTCGTCAAACCAGTCAAGGTCCACCCGGCCAAACGCCGGCAGGGCGGCCGGCTGGGCGGGGGCGGCGGTGTAGGTGTAGCTGTCGGTCTGGCGGGCGGGACCCACGTCGCCCCAGTCCTGGATGGTGGTGATCCCGCCGTCCTGGGACGCCGCGTAGGGCAGCGGCGCCACCAGCGAGGCAGTCAGTCCCGCGGTGGGGTCCTGGGCGGTCTCCGACGTGGCGCCGGCACTGTCCGCCGGCAGCACTGCGTTGATCACGCCGGCCGCCAGCAGGATGCACACCGCCGTGCCGGCCAGCGTCAGCCGGCGGCGCAGGCGGCGGTCCTGGCGGGCGCGGCGGGCTGCGGCGCGCAGCGCCTGCTGCGCCGGAGTGGGCCGGGGCTGCGCTGCGGCGCGCCGGGGCGGGGCAGGGGGCTTTTGCCAGCCGTCGGCCTCGTCGGCGGTGGGCGGCGCATAGGGGGCGCGGTAGACCTGCCGCGGCGGTTGTTGGGCGGGGCGGGCGGGCTGCCGGCTGCGGCTGCCGCTCTGCCCGGCCGGGCTGCGGGGCGTCTGGCTGGGGGCGGCGCCGCCGGGGGGGACCCGCCGCACGCCGCCGCTGCTGCCGGGCGCACGGACCTGCCGCTGCCGGTCAGGCTTGCGCTGATAGCCGCCGTAGCCGCCTTCCTTGTTGGGCATGGTGTGCGCCTCCTTCCGCTGCAGGGTGATTGATTTGTATTATAGCATATCTTTGCGCATAAAAACAGCTTTTTGGGCCGGGCTGCGGTGTAAACTTTCGGCAAAAGGGCGGCAGAAGCGGAAAAAAGCCGCTGCACAGCGCCAATACGGCGGTGCAGCGGCAAAATGTGAAACTTTGCTTCCGGGGGGCGTCTACCCCCCCGGCGCATTTGGATGGAGGCGGATGCGCGCCGGCAATGGGCGGGCCTTACGCCTCCTTGGGGAAGCGGCTGTTGAATTTGTCCAGCGCCAGCGCGATGACCACGCCCGCCACCAGGCAGATCAGGTTGGGCACCAGCGCCTGGGCAAAGCTGCCGAAGGGGACGATCATGATGGTGGCCGCCACCACGATGCCCACAATGGCGTGGAACGCCAGCGAGTAGAAATGCTCAAACAGCGCGTTGATGCCCTTGGCCAGGCAGATGACGGTGACGATGGCGCCCAGCGCGCCCGGCAGGATCACGCCCATGTCCAGGTGGCCCAAACCGTCCACAAAGGGGGTGTACAGGCCCAGGGGCATCAGCAGGGTGGAGAAGCTCATGCCCGGCGCAATGACGCTGAGCGCCACGCAGAAGCCGCAGAACAGGTACCAGCCGAAGTTGGGCGTGATGCTGACCGACAGCACGTAGTTCAGCGTGAACAGCAGCGCCAGCACGATGACAAAGGCCGCGGCCATCGAGATGTAGGACCCCCTGGTGCGGCCCTGCTCGCCGGCCTCGCGCAGCAGCGAGGGCAGCATGCCGGCAATCAGGCCGACAAACAGGCAGACCGACTGGTCGGGGTAGGCGTCCAGGAAGAAGGACAGCAGGTTGGCGATGCCCAGAAAGCCGATGCCTGCGCCGATGATGACGGGGATCAGCTTGGGCACGTGGGTCTTGAAGTTGCGGATGGGGTTGGACAGCAGCTCCATAATGGGCTTGTAAATACCGAAGATGACGCACAGCACGCCGCCGGAAATGCCGGGCAGCACCGCGCCCAGGCCGATCAGGGCGCCCTGCAGCAGGCGCATGACCACGCGCACCACCGGCGCCTTGGAAGGTTCGTTCATAAATGGCTCCTTTCGGGTCAAAAGCAAAAGGGAAAAATGCGGGGCTTGCAGGGCGGACGCCGCCCCGTCAGCCCAGGCGGCCGCCTGCGCTGAAACCATACTATTATACCACAGCCCGCCCCGGATGGGAACCGTCCGGCGGCCGAAAACTGCGCCCGGCGCTGTAAAAAATCCGCTGCCCGGACGCCGGTTTTCTGGCACACCCGCCGAAATCGCCTCCCGGCCGGGGCCGCGCCGCAAAAAAAGCAGGGCCTGCGCGGCGGCGAAAGCGCGGCGCAGGCCCTGCGGCAGGCAATATGATGGTATGCGAGGTCGGGCGGGGGTCACAGCTCTTCCTGCGGCTCGGCCATGCGGGCGTGGGCTTTGTCGATCATCTCGCCCTGGTATTTCAGCGCGGCGGCGATAAAGCCCTTGAACAGCGGATGAGCGCGGTTGGGGCGGCTCTTGAATTCGGGGTGGAACTGCACGCCCAGGTAGAAATCCCGGTCGGTCAGCTCCACGGCCTCCACCAGGCGGCCGTCCGGGCTGGTGCCGGCGATGGTCAGGCCCTTGTCCTGCATCTCGGCGCGGAAATCGTTGTTGAACTCGTAGCGGTGGCGGTGGCGCTCGTCAATCTCGTCTTTGCCGTAGAACTGGCGCATCCTGCTGCCCTCGGCGGTGATGCAGGGGTATTTGCCCAGGCGCATGGTGCCGCCCTTGGGGATGTTGCCCTGCTGGTCGGGCATCAGCGCGATGACGTTGTGCGCGCCGTCGGGGGTGAACTCGCTGGAGTTGGCGTCGGCGTAGCCCAGCACGTTGCGGGCATACTCCATCACGATCACCTGCATGCCCAGGCAGATGCCAAAGCAGGGCAGGCCGTTCTCGCGGGCGTACTGGGCGGCCTGGATCATGCCCTCGATGCCGCGGTCGCCGAAGCCGCCGGGGATGATGACGCCGTCCACCTCATGCAGCTCGTCGTGGCAGCGCTGCTGGTCCAGCAGCAGCTCGCTGTCCACCCAGCGGATGTCCACCTTGCTCTCGTTCTCAAAGCCGGCGTGGTACAGGCTTTCCATCACGCTCAGGTAGGCGTCGTGCAGCTTGACATACTTGCCCACCAGGGCGATGGTGCAGTTTTTGCTGCGGGTGGCAATGCGGCTGATCAGGTCCTTCCACTCGGTCAGGTCGCTGGGCGGGGTCTCCAGATGCAGCTGCCGGGCCACCACGTTGGTCAGGCCGGCGGCCTCCAGCATCAGCGGGCACTCGTACAGGCTGGGCATGGTCAGGTTCTCGATGACGCAGTCGGGGCGCACGTTGCAGAACATGCTGATCTTGCGCTTGATGTCGGCGCCCACGCTGCCGTCGGCGCGCAGCACGATGACATTGGGGGTGATGCCCATGCCCTGCAGCTCCTTGCAGGAATGCTGCGCCGGCTTGGACTTATACTCGTTGGAGCCGGAAATGTAGGGCACCAGCACCACATGGATGTAGCAGCAGTTTTCCGGGCCCTGCTCCACGCCCACCTGGCGGATGGCCTCCAGGAAAGGCTGGCTCTCGATGTCGCCGGTGGTGCCGCCGATCTCGGTGATGACCACGTCGGCCTCGGTGCTCTTGGCCAGATTGTAGATGTAGCTCTTGATCTCGTTGGTGATGTGGGGGATGATCTGCACCGTCTGGCCCAGGTAGGCGCCCTGCCGCTCTTTGTGCAGCACGTTCCAGTAGACCTTGCCGGTGGTCAGGTTGGAATACTTGTTCAGGTTTTCATCGGTAAAACGCTCGTAATGGCCCAGGTCCAGGTCGGTCTCGGTGCCGTCGTCGGTGACGAACACCTCGCCGTGCTGCAGCGGGCTCATGGTGCCGGGGTCGACGTTGATGTAGGGGTCCAGCTTCTGCGAGGCGACCTTCAGCCCGCGGGTCTTGAGCAGGCGGCCCAGGCTTGCCGCCGTGATGCCCTTGCCCAGGCCGGAGACCACACCGCCGGTGACAAAAATATACTTCGTAGCCATAGTTGCACATCCTCCGCATCCAGTATACATACAAAACCATTATACACATACCCGGCC
>HBJMC02800__coassemble_680_pt1 | contig 13086 bp, 9 predicted proteins | sample HBJMC02800__metabat2_low_PE_013 | metagenome-assembled genome bin HBJMC02800 | reverse complement strand
CGGCGGGGGTCAGCGGGCGGGGAACAGCCGTTCCAGCACCTGCAGCACGCCGTACTCGCTGTTGGCGGGGGCGCGGTGTTTGGCAGCGGCCAGCACCTCGGGGCGGGCGTTGGCCACGGCGTAGCTTTCGCCCACAAAGGCCAGCATCTCCAGGTCGTTGCCGTTGTCACCAAAGGCGATGCACTCCTCAGGTCGGACGCCGTACTCGTCCAGCAGCAGCCGGATGCCGGCGGCCTTGTGCAGGCCGGTGGCAATCAGGTCGATGCAGCCGTTGCCGCCGCCGGTGGGCGTCATGCCGGCGGGCAGGCGGCAGCGCAGGCCGTCGAACCACCGGTCGGTCTCCGCCTCCGGCACCAGCAGGCAGAGTTTGAAGATCTCGTCGTCGATGGCGTCCAGGTTTTCCTCCACAGTGGAGCTGGGATAAAAATGCGCCAGGATGGCTGCCAGGTCGGGCGGCAGGTTGGCGGGCAGGTAAGCCTGCTTTTTGCCGCAGACCAGCAGCGCCGCCTGGGGATAGGCCCGGTGATCCCGCAGCGCGCGGGCCACCGGCTTCCAAAGCGTTTCCGGGATGGCGGCACAGAACAGCGTGCGGCCGCCCTCGGCCCGGACCCAGGCGCCGTTTTCGGCCACATAGCTCAGTTCCTCGCCGCGGGGGCCGAAATAGTTGCGCATGCAGTAGTATTGGTCGCCGCTGGCCAGCACAAAGTGGCAGCCGGCGGCCTTGATGCGGTCAAATACCCGCCAGAATCGGCCGGTATCCAGCCGGCTTTTGGGGTCCAGCAGCGTGCCGTCCAGGTCGGTGGCGATCAGTTTGATCATACGGGTCTCCTTTTCGTTTCCGTCAGAGAAGGGCTTGTCCGGACGGTACCGCTTGCCTGGTATTGCAGGGCGGGCGGGAACGGGCGGCGACGCGGAAGCGGCAGTCCGCCGCCAGGCTTGGCGGCGGGCCGATGCGAGCATCGGCCCTTACGCAGGGGGACGGCACTCCACGACTGTCATCCACCCGCCATGCCTGCCGTCCACGGTTGTGCCGCCCGTTTGCCTTGCATTGTAGGGCGGGCGATTTCGCCCGCCGGGGAGGTTTGCGGCGGGGTGATGCTGCGGTTTTGTGCAAGCGCCGCACCGCAGAGTTCTGTAATGCCGCAGGACCCGGGAAGTCTGCGGCAACCCGGAAGGGTATTGGCCGGGCAAGGTGCGGCACCCCTCAGTCGGCTGACGCCGACATTACCGGTTTGCGGTGCCCGCATCGCGCTGCGTGTGCTGAAGCACACTTGCGTTCTGCGACCGCTGCACCTGCTCCGTCTCGCTGTATCCGCCGCAGGCGGCGCTCGACTCCGCAGCCCCTTGCAGGGGAGCCTTTTGGGCGGAAGCCGTTTGCAAAGCCTCCCCTGTAAGGGGAGGTGTCGCCGCAGGCGACGGAGGGGTGCATTGCCGGTTTGCGACGGAAATATCCTGCAAAGCCTGGCAGGGCCTTGCCCCGTGTTTCGTAGGGGACGATGCTTGCATCGTCCCGGAAACCTTGCGATACCGCAAGGCCTTCGCGGCGGGCGTGAACGCCCGCCCTACATTGCGGCCGGGAACGGGCGGCGACGCGGAAGCGGCAGCCAATCGCCATGCTTGGCGGCGGGACGATGATTCCATCGTCCCGGAACCCCCGCGATGCCGCAAGGCCTTCGCGGCGGGCGTGAACGCCCGCCCTACATGGCGGCCGGGAACGGGAGGCAACGCGGAAGCGGTAGTCCGCCGCCAGGCCCGACCGCGGGCCAATGCAAGCATCGGCCCCTACGCTGGGGGCGGCGCAGGCCTTGCCGGCCGATGCCAGGCACCGCCCCGCGGAGGGGCACTTCCCGCAGGCGCCTGGCCGCCGCACAGGGCGCGCGCCGCCCGGCAAAGCGGATCGTATCGTTACGCGATCAAAAATCAGCCGGCGGCTGACATCGCACAGCCCAAAAGCCCCCTCAACGCCCGATGGGCGCGGTCTTTTGGGCCAGCCAGGCGCACTCCGCCTCCGTCAGGCGGGGGGCCAGGGTGTCGTACACCAGCTTGTGGTAGGCGTTGAGCCAGTCGATCTGGGCGCGGCTCAGCTCGTCCGCCAGCACCGGCTCCACGGCGATGGGCACGTAGGTCATCGGCTCAAAGCCCAGCCAGCGGCCGTACTGGTTCTCGCCCCGGTCAACGCAGACCAGCTCGTTCTCGATGCGGATGCCCACCTCGTCGGTCTCGTAGACGCCCGGCTCGTCGGTGATGGTCATGCCGGGGCGGAACACCACGGCGTTGTTGGGGCGCAGGCTCTGGGGGCCTTCGTGCACGTTGCCCATAAAGCCCACGCCGTGGCCGGTGCCGCAGCGGTAGTTGATCTGATGCTGCCACAGCGGGCCGCGGGCAAAGCTGTCCAGCGCAAAGCCGGTGCAGTAGTCCAGCCACTGGGCACGTGCGATGTCGATGTGGCACTGCAGCGTCCAGGTGTAATATTTGCGCTCGTTGTCGGTCAGCGGGCCGACGGGGTAGGTGCGGGTGATGTCGGTGGTGCCGCAGTCGTACTGGCCGCCGCAGTCCACCAGCAAAAAGCCGTGGGGCTCGATGGCGCTGTCGGCGCCGGGGCGGGCGGTGTAGTGCATCATGGCGGCGTTGGGGCCGTAGGCCGCGATGGTGGTAAAACTCTCCTCGTCAAAGCCGGGCTGCTCGGCACGGCGGCGGTGCAGCATCGTGTCGATGTCCGCCTCCCGCAGGGGCCTGCCCTCGGCCAGCGCCTGCTCCAGATCCATCTGGAACCGCACCATCGCCACGCCGTCGCGGACGTGGCATTCCTTCAGGTTTGCCAGCTCCACCTCATTCTTGACGCCCTTCAGCGCGGTGATAGGGTCGGCGCCGGGCTTTACGGTCAGGTGCGGGTTGGCCTGCAGCGCGGCGTACAGGTCGTAGTTGGTGGAATCCTTCTCCACCAGCACCGTCTCGCCGCGGTCCAGCGCGGCCACAAAGTCCAGCAGCTCGCCGTAGCCCCGCAGTTCCACGCCGTTGTTTTCCAGCACCGTGGCGTCGTCCGGGTCCAGCCGGCCGTCGGCCAAAAACAGCACGCAGCGGTCCATCGTCACAAAGGCGTAGGCGATGGCCAGCGGGGTGCAGGGCAGGTCATGGGCACGCAGGTTCAGCAGCCAGCCCGCGCAGTCCAGCTGGGTCACCGCCAGGGCGGTGGCGCCGGTCTTTTTCAGCTCGGCGCGCACGGCGGTCAGCTTTTCGTCGGTGTTGGCGCCGGTCTGCTCACGGCTGAGCAGGAAGCAGGGGGTGTCCGGCAGCGCAGGGCGCGCATCGGCCCACAGCGGGCTGACCACGTCGCGGCTGACCAGCTTGGCCCCCGCTTCGGCCAGGGCGGCGCCGTACCGCTCAAACAGGGCGGCGGGCATGCAGCCGCCGTCGGTCAGCATGGTCTGGCCGGCTTTCAGGTGGTCTTTCAGGTACTGCTCCACCGTGGGCACGCCCGCGGCGCCGGCGTGCATCGACTCGATCTCGCTGCCGGCCAGCTGGCGGTCGGCCTGGATGTAAAACCGGCCGTCCGACCACAGGGCGCTGCCCTCGCCCGTGACAACAAGGGTGGAATTTTCGCCGGTAAAGCCGGAGAACCAGTTCAGGCTGGCGTAGTGTTCGGGCAGATACTCGCTGGAATGGGGGTCGCTGGTAACAAGCATCACGCCGTCGGCGCCGGCCGCTTTGGCGGCGGCGCGCAGCGCGGCGATCTTTTCGTTGGTGGTCATTGGGTTCGCGCTCCTTTGCTGGGATTGGATCGGGTCATATCTTGCTGCGGCAGGGCCGGGCGGCCCTGCCGCTTTGGTTGGTCCACAGGGTATTGTAGCACGTTTTGCCATGGGTGCAAAGCCCCCCGGCAGGGCGATGCCCGGACAAAAATACAGCCCTCCTTGGCGGAAGGCTGTATTGCCTGCGTATCGGTTCCGTTTACCCCAGCACGCCGCTGGCGGCGATGGCGGCCACGGCGGCCCGGATACGCTCCACCGGCATGGTCAGCGCAAAGCGGACGTACCCCTCGCCGGAGGGGCCGAAGCTGGAGCCGGGCGTGCAGATGACGCCGGCCTTCTCGATCAGCTCCATGCAGAAATCCATGCTGTTGGTGCGGCCGCCGGGCAGCGGCGCCCAGACAAACATGCTGCCGTGGCTGTCCGGCACGTCCCAGCCGGCGGCCCGCAGGCCGCCGCACAGGGCGTCGCGGCGGCGCTGGTACTCGGCGCACTGGGCCCTGACGCTGTCCAGCGGGCCGGTCAGCGCGGCGATGGCGGCCTTCTGGATGGGCAGGAACATGCCAAAGTCGATCTGGGTGCGCAGCTTTTTGCAGGCGGCCACCACGTCCGGCCGCCCCACCAGGAAGCTGATGCGCGCGCCGGTGACGTTGAAGCTCTTGCTCAGGCTGAAAAACTCCACCGCCACCTCCTCGGCGCCGGGGGTGTTGAATACGCTGCCGCCCACCCGGCCGTCAAAGACGATGTCGCTGTAAGCGTTGTCATGGACCAGCAGGATGTCGTGCGCCCGGCAGAAATCCACCAGTTGGCGGTACAGCTCCGGGCTGCCCACGCTGCCCACCGGGTTGGCCGGCAGAGACACCAGCATGTACTTGGCCCGGTCGGCCACGTCATCGGGGATGGCGGCCACGTCGGGCAGAAAGCCGTTCTCTTTGGTCAGCTTGTAGTACCAGGGCTCGGCGCCGCCCAGCTCGCTGCCGGTCATAAACACCGGGTAGCAGGGGTCGGGCAGCAGCACCAGGTCGCCGTCGTTGCACAGCGTCAGGCCCAGGTGGCCGATGCCGTCCTGGCTGCCGGAAAAGCTCATCACATGGTCGGGCGTCAGGCCCGCCACGCCAAAGCGGCGCCGGTAATAGTCGCAGACGGCCTGCAGCATCTCCGGCAGGTCCCGCAGGCTGTATTTCCAGTTTTCATCCGCCGCGGCGGCGTCCAGCAGCGCCTGCTTGATGTGGGGCGCGGGCGGAAAGTCCGGCGTGCCCACCGACAGATTGTAGATCTTTTTGCCCTCGGCTTCCAGTTCCACCTTGCGGTCGTTCAGCGCCGCAAAGATCTCCGGCCCGAACAGGTCCAGTCGTTTGGAAAATTGCATCAACATCCCGCTTTCCCCCGGTCGGGCGCAGCGCGCAGGGCCGGTCTCTATTTTTGCCAAAGCGCAGCCGGCCTGACTGTGGCGGGCCGGGTGCGTTTTTCTTATTGTATCAGCCTTGGGTCCGGGTTGCAAGCGGGCGCGGTTCAGGACAGCGGCATCGGGGCCATGTCGGCGGTGCCGGCCCAGAACGCCTCTTTGGGCACCAGCGCGTACTGGACGCCCGCGTACCGGCCCGCGCCCTCCGGCGCGCCTGCCTCCCCTGCCTGGCAGAGGAACCCGGTCTCGGTCTCGGCCACAGGCAGGCAGGGCTGCGGCTGGCCGCCGGCGTCGGTATAAGTGTAAGGCAGGTCGGTGCGCGCGCCGGTGGTGGGGTCGATGGCAAAAAAGCGCAGCTCGCCGGCGGCGTTCATGCTGCCGTCGGTCCAGGTATAGGCCACCAGCTGCCCGCCGAACACGCCGGCCAGCCGCTGGACGCCGCTGCAGCCCTCCGGCAGGGCGACGGGCATCTCCACCGCCGTGCTTCCGTCCACCAGGTTGATGCTGCGCACCGTGCTGCCGGAGAGCAGGTAGAAGATCTCCCGGTCGCAGGCAGTCAGCGCGGAGCCGAAGGGATAACTGACCAGCGGGGTCAGCCGCCGCGCGGCCAGATCCAGCTTGACCACCTGGGTGTCGGCGGGGGCGGCGTCGGTGCTCTGGTTGATGCCGGGGGTGTACTCCAGCACCAGCACGCCGTCGGTGCCGCCCACCAGATGGGTCTCGTCTTCCGGCAGGCCGCAGAGAGCGAACACCTGCCCGGTGGGGATGTGGGCGGCGCACAGCGTGGCCTGCCGCTCGCCGGTGGAAGTGTCGGTGATGACAAAGTAGAGGTTTTCGTCATCGCGGGCCATGTGGTAGTGGGGCAGGGTGCTGACCCAGCAGCTGGCCGGGAAGGTGAACGTCGTCTGCCGGCCGCTGCCGTCGGCGTTCATCACGTCCAGCCCGGGCACCAGCCCGTCGCTGCCGGCGGCCGCGCCGCCCTGCAGCACCGCCAGCCTGCCCCCAATGGGATAGACCCGCAGCGCGTTGCCGCAGCTGTACCAGGCGGGGCAGGCGTCGGAATCGTGGGTGCAGTTGAGCTGGCTGCACAAAACGACCTGTTGTTTTGTGGCATGATCCACAAAGGTCAGCAGCGCGGAGCCGTCCTCTTGGCGGCAGACGTCGTAGTAACCGGCGTCGGACGCCGCGCCGTACTGGCTGTCCGGCATGGCGCGCACCACGCCGGCGGGGGCAAAGTTTTCGATGGGAGCGTAGGGGATGTCGGACGCCGGCACCGGCCAGGCGTCCTGAGCGGCGGCCGGTGCCGCGGAACCGCCGGGCACGGCGGAGCCGGCCGGGGCCGGGGTCACAGGGGCGGCGCTTTCAGCCGGGGCGGATGCGGCGGGGGCCGATGTGTCGGCGCCGGAGGGGCCGGCGGCGCAGCCGGCCAGCAGGGCAAGCGCCAGCGCGGCAGCCGGCAGCAGGGCGGGCAGGGAATGACGATGGTTCATGGCGGGACCTCCTTTGAAGATGGGGGAAGGCGGCGGATCGTCGGACGCCTGCCGCCTGCGGGCGCGCGGCCGGCAGAAACACGGCGTCCGGACGCCGCCTTCCCGGGTTTCTTCCATCTTAAAGGGGAGTTTTAGCAAAAGTGTATCAACGCGGGAGGCGGGAGAGTGCAGCGGCCCGGCAGGGGTTTATCCCCATGTTTTGCGGGGTATGCGGCGGCCGGGAGAGTGCGGCGGCCCGGAAGGGCATTTGCAAGGCCAGGTGCAGCACCCCTCCGTCGCCTGCGGCGACACCTCCCCTTACAGGGGAGGCTTTTGAGGGGGCAGCCGCCCAGGAAGGCTCCCCTGCAAGGGGAGCTGGATGCGCCGGAAGGCGCAGACGGAGGGGTGCATTGCCGGTTTGCGATGGAAATATCCCGCAAGGTTCGGCAGGGCCTTGCCCCGCAGCGCACGGTGATGCCGCAAGGCCCCGCGGCGGGCGAGATCGCCCGCCCTACATTGCGGCCGAAAACGGGCAGCGACCCGTAAACGGCAGTCGCCTTCAACGCCCGACGGCGGGCCGATGCAAGCATCGGCCCCTACGCAGGGGCGTGTGGCGGCCGGGAGAGTGCGGTGGCCGGGAAGGGTCTTTCTCCGTGTTTTGCAGGGTGTATGGTGGCCGGGAGGATGCGGCGGCCCGGAAGGGTATTGGCAGGGCAGGGCGCGGCACCCCTCCGTCGCCTGCGGCGTCATCTCCCCTTGCAGGGGAGGCTTTTGGGGTGGCGGCAGCACACAGAAAGGCGCCCCTGCAAGGGGAGCTGGATGCGCCGGAAGGCGCAGACTGAGGGGTGCATTGCCGCTTTGCGGCGGAACTATCTGGCAAGGTCCGGCAGAGCCTTGCCCTATGTTTCTCAGAGGGCGGTGCTCGCATCTTCCCCGCAAACCTTGCGGCGGCCCGCTGTTCCCGGTTTTGCTGCCCGTGCGCCTTATATTGTAGGGCGGGCGTTCACGCCCGCCGGGGAAGATGTTGCAGCGATGGGGACCGGGTGGGCCTTATGCAGCGCCTTGCCCCGCAGTACACGGCGATGCCGCAAGGCCCCGCGGCGGGCGAGATCGCCCGCCCTACATTGCGGCCGAAAACGGGCGGCAACCCGTAAGCGGCAGTTGGCTTCAACGCCCGGCAACGGGGGGTGTGTGGCGGCCGGGAGAGTGCGGCGGCCCGGAAGGGTATTTGCAGGGTCAGGTGCGGCACCCCTCCGTCGCCTGCGGCGACACCTCCCCTTGCAGGGGAGGCTTCCGGGGCGGCAGCACACAGAAAGGTTTCCCTTTCAGGGGCGGCTTTCAAGCAGCGGTTTGCTCAAAGCCGCCTCCCCGGTAAAGGGGAGGCGTTGGCGCCGGCTCCCCTACCCTTCCACCGTCACGTCGGTCAGGCGGACCTGGCCGGCAAGCCAGGCGTCGCGGTCCAGGATGCAGGGGGCCGGCCGGCTGCCGGCGGTGCGGTCGACGCGGCCGTAGTCCCCCAGGGCGTACTGGCTGTCGGTGCGCTCGTAGCCCCACACCAGCGCATGGCCGCCGCAATAGGTCCCCTGGGCGGGATAGGGGTAGCGGTACCAGACCTCCGTATCCTGCGCCGTCAGCCAGGCGGGCTGCACCCAGGTGCGGGCGCCGCTGTTCAGGTCCACCGCCCACTGGGCGCCGGCCCGCTGCAGCACCACGCGGTCGCCTTTGGCGTCCACCAGCTCGGCAAAGCTGCTGCCCAGCGATGTCAGCCGGCAGCGCAGCCGGGGCGGCTCGCTGTCCTGCAGGTCTTTGGTGTACAGGGCGCAGCCGTCCTGCCAGTGGCAGAAATACAGCGTGTCCTCCCGCAGCAGCAGCTGGGCTTCCATGGGGAAACTGCACACCTCCCGCTGCTGCCCGCTGTGCAGGTCCAGCGCCCGGATGAGCCAGTCATAGGTTTCGCCGTTCTGCCGGCACTCTATGCTGTAAACCGCACCGTCCCGCACCGCCAGAACACTGCCCGGCAGCAGGCCGATTTGTTGGTATTCCTGCCCGCCGGCGGGCAGGAATACCACCTGGGACGCGCTTTGGCCAGGCTCCCATGCCCAAAACCAGAAGCCGCTGTCATCCTCCCACAGCAGGCTGCCCCGCTGCCAGCCGGGCAGGCCGGGGCAGGAACGCAGCAGGGCGCGGCCGGTGCCGTCCGGCGAGACTGCCCAGATGCTTTGCACGGTGCCCGTCTCCGGTTCCAGCTGCAGCAAAAGCAGGCGGCCGTTGCCGGCAAACAGCTGCCAGGCGCCGGCGCCGCCCTCCAGCCGGGCCGGGCAGGAGGCATCGGTGTGGGTACAGCCCCGCCGGGCGCACAATGGCGCGGCGCTGGCGGTGTCCCACCGGGTGAACCACAGCAGGCCGGTGCCCGCGGCCTCGTCCCAGTCCAGGCTGTAAACGCCGTCGGCGGTGGCGGCTCTGCCGGCATCCTGGCTTTCGGCAGGGGGCAGCGTGCGGCGGGCCGGGTCGCTCTGGCGTGCGGCGGGCGGCGCCAGCAGTGCGGCGCCCAGCAGCAGCGCCGCGGCGGCGATGCGCAGCAGTTTCATGGCGCAGCCTCCCCCGGCAGGCTGCCGGCAGCGGCGTCGGCCTGCAATTGTTCCACCATGGCCTGGCAGTCCTGGGGGCTCAGGCTGTACACCCGCACCGCCAGCGTGCCCGGCCCCGAAAAGACCGACAGCAGCAGCTGCCGGTCGGCCGACCAAGCCATGCGCACCTGGTCGTCGGGCTGCAGCGTCTGCCAGCTGCCGCTGTCCTCGCCCAAAAACGCCTGCCAGCACTGCAGCAGCAGGTCGGGATCGACGGCGGGCAGCGACGGGTGGGCGGCCATAAACTCCACCGGCAGGCTCAGGTCGGGCAGCCAGGTCATCTGGATCAGATGGCCGGAATAGACAAAATGCTCGTACCCCACCCGGCCGTCGGCGCTGCGGGTGGCGTTCCATTCTCCCTCGGCGTCCAGCAGCTCGCCGATCAGGCCGGCGGCGGCATCCTCCAGCACGCCGCCCTGCTGCAGCCGGGCGGTGCCCTGGGCCAGCCGGGTATAGATGGTGTCCTGGTCCAGCTCCATGTTCTGGGTGCTGGCGTCAAACAGCATCCGCCCCTGGTACAGCGCCTGGGCCAGCGGGTCGGCCTGGCCCTCGGCGGTCAGGGTGCTTTCCAGCGCCGGGCGGGCCAGGGTGCCCCGCTCCAGCGCGGCAGTCTCGGCCCCGCACAGCAGGGCGGGCAGCGCCAGGCAGAGGGCCAGGCCGGCGGCGGCCGCCGCCCAGGCGGCGCGGCGCAGCGCCGGACGGCCCGCGGAGGCGTTCGGTCGGTTCATGGGGCATCCTCCTCTCCGGCTTCAGGCGGGGGCAGGCGGTCCAGCTCAAAGCGGACGCAGGTGCCCCGGCCGGGCTGGCTCTCAAAGGCAAGGGCAGTGCCGTGGGCCGCGGCGATGGCCTGGCACAGCGCCAGGCCCACTCCGCTGCCGCCGCCTGCGCGGGCGCGGGACTTGTCTACCATATAAAACGGCTCGGTCAGGCGGGGCAGGTCCCGGGGCGGGATGCCCCGGCCGGTGTCCCACACCGCAAACTGCACCCGGTCGGCCGCCGCCGTCACGTCCAGATGGACGCAGCCGTCTTTGGGGGCGGCCCGCACCGCGTTGGTGACCAGGTTGAGCAGCAGGTCGCACAGCAGGTCGGCGTCGCCCCGCAGCGTGCAGGGGGCCTCCGGCGCGCGGACGGCCAGCGGCAGGCTGTTTTGGGGCAGGGCGCGGCGCAGCGCCGTCAGCAGTGCGGAAAGCGGCACCGGCCCCGGCGTCACGGTGCCGCGGGTGACCTGCATCAGGTCCAGCAGCTTGCGGCTGAGCGATTCCAGCCGGCGGGCCTCGTGGGCGATGTAGCCGGCGGCGCGCTCCCGCAGTTCGGGGTCAGCGCCCTCGGTGCGCAGCAGCTGGGCGTAGCCCAGGATGCTGGTCATGGGGGTTTTCAGCTCGTGGCTCAGCGCCGAAATAAAGTCCTCCCGCTGGCGCACGGCCAGGGCGCGGCTGTCCAGCTCGGCCTGCAAGGCGTCGGCCATATGGTCAAAGCTGCGGCTGAGGGCCGCGATCTCGTCGCTGCCGGGCAGCGCGGTGCGGCGGGCGTAGTCGCCGGCGGCGATCTGCCGGCTGGCCGCGTCCAGCGCCCGCAGCGGCCGGGTCAGGCGGTGGATCATAAACCAGACCGCCAGCCCCGCCGCCGCAAACACCGCCAGCTCGATCCAGAAATAGCTGGCCAGCAGCATGGCCTGGGTGTTGTAGGCGGTGTCCATCGGGTAGGCACCCACATAGTAGACGGCGGTCTCCCGCACCGGGATGCGGTCGGCGATCAGGTACCAGCGGCTGCCGTCCGCGGCGGTGCGCAGCATGCCGCCGTCGGCGTCCAGCAATGCCAGCTGCCAGGCCAGCTGCACCTGCGGCGGCATGGCCGAGTAGGCCAGCACCCTGCTGTCCGAGAACAGCGCAAAGGCCCGCTCGCCGCCGGTATAGCGGTCCACGGCCGCGCCGTACTCCGGCAGGTAGAGCACCGGGTCGACGTCGGCGGCCAGCAGCTCGGCCTGCAGGGCGCTGCGTTCCCGCAGCTGCTCGGTCTCGGCCTGGCGCTGCATGGCGGCCAGCGAGGCGGCAAAGTCCTGCCGGATCAGCAGCCACCCGCCCAGCGACAGCACCAGCCCCAGCACCGGCAGCACCGCCAGCAGCAGTTTTTGCGAAAGCTTCATGGCGCGCCCTCCAGCATATACCCGATGCGGTAGACGGTGCGGATGCGCCCGCCCCAGCCCAGCTTTTTGCGCAGGCGCTGGATGTTCAGGTCCAGCACGCGGGTGTCGGTCTCGCTCTCGCCGCCCCAGACCCGCTCGTAGATCACGTCGCGGTGCAGGGCGATGCCCCGGTTGCGCACCAAAAACACCAGCAGGTCAAACTCCCGCGGGGCCAGCTGCACCGGCCGGCCGTTCTGGGTGACGGTGCGGGACACCGGCTCGATCTCCACGTCAAAGGCGCGCAGGATGTGGCTGCCCCGGCCGGTGCGGCGCAGCACCCCCTCCACGCGGGCCAGCAGCTCGGCCGGCTCAAAGGGCTTGACGATGTAGTCGTCGGCGCCCATGCGCAGCCCCCGCACCCGGTCGGACACGTCCCCCTTTGCGGTCAGAAAGATCACCGGCGTGCCGCTGTCCACCAGCTGGGGCATCAGGGTAAAGCCGTCGATACCGGGCAGCATCACGTCCAAAAGAACCAGGTCGTAGGTGTTTTGGTCCAGCAGGCGGCTGGCGGCAAGCCCGTCGGCGGCGTCGGCCAGCGGCCGGCCCAGCGGGGCCAGCACCAGACGGATCAGCTCCCGGATGGGGGCTTCGTCCTCAACGATCAGGATGGGGTTCATGGGGGCCTCCTTTGGCGTGGGGCGGTCAGGGCGCGGCAGGGCGGGCAGCGCCTGCCGGATGCGCCCCGCGCTTTTGGTCTCTTTTTCTGTCTCTACTATATGATAAAAACAGAAATGTATCAATGATGTTTCAAGCCGCGGGGAGCTTGCAAGGGCCGCCGGTTTGCAGCCCGGAAGGCTCCCCTGCAAGGGGAGCTGGATGCGCCGGAAGGCGCAGACGGAGGGGTGCATTGCCGGTTTGCGATGGAAATATCCCGCAAGGTTCGGCAGGGCCTTGCCCCGCAGCGCACGGTGATGCCGCAAGGCCCCGCGGCGGGCGAGATCGCCCGCCCTACATTGCGGCCGAAAACGGGCGGCAACCCATAAACGGCCGCCATCTTCAACGCCCGACGGCGGGCCGATGCAAGCATCGGCCCCTACGCAGGGGCGTGTGGCGGCCGGGAGAGTGCGGTGGCCGGGAAGGGTCTTTCCCCGTGTTTTGCAGGGTGTATGGTGGCCGGGAGGATGCAGCGACCCGGCAGGATATTGCCTAGGCCAGGTGCGGCACCCCTCCGTCGCCTGCGGCGACACCTCCCCTTGCAGGGGAGGCTTTTGGGGCGGCGGCCGCCCAGGAAGGCTCCCCTGCAAGGGGAGCTGGATGCGCCGGAGGGCGCAGACTGAGGGGTGCATTGCCGGCTGGCGGCGGAAATATCCCGCAAGGTCCGGCAGGGCCTTGCCCCGCGTTTTGCGGGAGGTGCGGCGGCCGGGAGAGCACAACAGCCCGGAAGGGTATTTGCAGGGCCAGGTGCGGCACCCCTCCGTCGCCTGCGGCGACACCTCCCCTTGCAGGGGAGGCTTTTGGGGTGTGCGGCAGCTCGCTGTTCCCGGTTTTGCCGCCCGTGTGCCTTATGCTGTAGGGCGGGCGTTCACGCCCGCCGGGGAGGCATGCGGCGGCGGGGGCACAGCCGGCTTATGCAAAACGCCATCCCGCAAAGCCTATGAATCCGCAAGGCCCCGCGGCGGGCGAGATCGCCCGCCCTACATTGCGGCCGAAAACGGGC
>HBJMC02800__coassemble_673_pt1 | contig 13170 bp, 6 predicted proteins | sample HBJMC02800__metabat2_low_PE_013 | metagenome-assembled genome bin HBJMC02800 | reverse complement strand
ACCTGCCGGTACCCCTCCATCAGCCGGGCATAGTCGGCGTCGGGGGTGCCGCCGTAGCGGGCCAGCGCCCCGGCGCGGATGGCGTCAGGAGCGTACTGTGCCGGGTTGGCGGTCAGCGCGCGCACCGCGGCGGCCAGCGCGGCCGGGTCGCCGGGGGCAAAGCGCGCGCCGTCCACCCCGGGCGTCACCGCCGCGCCCACATTGCCGATATCGCTGGCCAGCACCGGCGTGCCCAAAAGGTGGGCCTCGGCGGGCACCAGGGCAAAGCTCTCGTAGCACAGGCTGGCGGCCGCCACGGCCAGGCTGCGGGCCATCTCGGCGTGCAGCGCGCCGGGGGCCAGCCGGCCGACAAATTCCACGTTCGGCCCGGCGTTCTCTCTGGCCCAGGCATCCAGCGGGCCGTCGCCGGCAATAACAAGGCGGGGCGCGGCCGGGTCGGATTCCAGCAGCTTCCAGGCAGCCAGCACCGTGCGCAGACCTTTCAGCTCCTCCAGGCGGCCGGCATACAGCACCTGGTTGTTCCGCTCCGCCATGGGCAGCGGGGCGTCCTGCCCGGCGGGCAGCGGCGCGGACACCGGGTTGGGCTTGACGAACAGCCTGTCCGGGTCAAATACCCTGTGCCGGGCGTTGCATTCCAGCAGCTTCTGGCGGTCAAATTCGGTGGGGGTGAACAGCGCCACATGGCGGTAGGTGCCCAGCAGCCGGTGGAAGCCGTACACAAAGGCGCAGACGGCGCTTTGCGCCAGGCTGCCCCGGTAGCAGCGGCGGCGCGCCGCGCACAGCAGGCTGCGGCGGGGGCAGTCCTCGCAGACTTTGCCCTGCCGCAGAAACACGCCGTTGGGGCAGAACAGCCGGAAATTGTGCAGCGTCTGCACCACCGGCACGCCCTCGGCAAAGCAGGCCCAGAACACCGCCGGGCTGGTCGCCAGCAGGGTGTTGTGCACATGCACCAGCTGGATCTGGTGCTTGCGGATCAGCGCCCGCACCTCCCGGTAGGCCTTGAGGCTGAACACCGCCCGCAGCGGCAGCAGCAGTTTCTGCCAAAGGCTGCCGTCCGCCTCGGCGTTGGAACGCTCGTACACGAACACCTGGTGGCCGCGGGCCTCCAGCAGCGCCCGCTCGGCGGCAAAGACGGCGTCCTCGCCGCCGGGCAGCCGGTAATGGGTGTGCACCAGCAAAATGCGCCGGGGCGGTTCCTGCTGTGTCTGGACCATGCGGCGCACCTCCCTTTTTTGGCAAAAAATCTTGACGTTCTATTATACCCTTTTATAAAGGAAAAGAAAAGCCCCGCAGCCGGGGCAAAGCCGGGGGCGGGGCGCCGCCCCGCCGAACGGGCAGGACGGCGCCGGCCGGGATGGGGACCCTGCCGCGGCACAGCCCCCGCCTCCGGATCGGCATTTCCTTGAATTTGTGGAAAGTGCACAAATTTAACAAAAAATTATGAGCAGGGCAAAACCACTTAGGTCGCTTTTACTGCCACTTTTGAAAAAACCGTTGATATTTTGTGTCCAAAATGTTAAAGTATGATTAGTATTATGTTTAATATTGTGCGGCGGCCGCCGTGGCGCTGCACGTCCCCAGGGCACGGCGCGGCAGATCCCCGGTTTGGGGAGAGGGAGCTGTGCCTTTCAAAGCTGTCCCAAGCGGAACGAAGGAGAGGAAAAACTATGCGCAACAAGATCTGTCTGAACAAGGGCTGGAGTTTCTGCGGCCCGGACAAGTCCGTCACCACCGTGGACGTGCCCCATACCTGGAACAACATCGACGGCCAGGACGGCGGCAACGACTACTGGCGCGGCAGCTGCACCTACACCAAAACCTTTGCCCGCCCCGACTTTGACCCCGCTGCCCAGGTGGTCTACCTGGAGTTTGAGGGCGTCAACGCTTCGGCCGATGTTACGCTGAACGGCCAGAAGGTCATCCACCACGACGGCGGCTACTCCACCTTCCGCGCCGACGTCACCGCCCTGCTGAAGGACGAGAACACCCTGGAGGTCGTGGCCGACAACAGCCGCAACGACCGCGTCTACCCCCAGAAGGCCGACTTCACCTTCTACGGCGGCATCTACCGCGACGCCTGGCTGGTGGTGGTCGGCAAGGACCACTTTGATATGGACTACTTCGGCGGCCCCGGCTTCCAGGTGACCCCCACCGTGGACGGCAAGGACGGCAAGGTCCGCGTGCAGAGCTGGACCAACGTCAAGGACCCCGAAGTCACCGTCACCCTGACCGACGCCGACGGCAAGACCGTCGCTTCCGGCAAGGGCACCGACGTGGAACTGGTCATCCCCCGCGTCCACCTGTGGGACGGCGTTGAGGACCCCTACCTGTACACCGCCACCCTGCAGCTGGTCGAGGACGGTAAGCCGGTGGACGAGGTCAGCTGCCGCTTCGGCGTGCGCAGCTTCCGCGTTGACCCCAAAGAGGGCTTCTTCCTCAACGGCCGCAAGTACCCGCTGCACGGCGTCTCGCGCCATCAGGACCGCCGCACCATCGGCAACGCGCTGACCAAAGAGATGCACAAGGAGGATATGGACCTGATCCGCGAGATCGGCGCCAACACCATCCGCCTGGCCCACTATCAGCACGCGCAGTATTTCTACGACCTGTGCGACGAGTACGGCATGATCGTCTGGGCCGAGATCCCCTACATCTCGGAGCATATGCCCAACGGCCGCGAGAACACCATCAGCCAGATGAAAGAGCTGATCGTGCAGAACTACAACCACCCCTCCATCGTCTGCTGGGGCGTCTCCAACGAGATCACCATCTCGACCAAAGACAAGGCCGATATGCTTGACAACCACCGTGTGCTCAACGACCTGTGCCACGAGATGGACAAGACCCGCCCCACCACCCTGGCCTGCTACGCCATGTGCGGTCCCTTCAACAAGGTGGCCCACCTGACCGACCTGGTCAGCTGGAACCTGTACCTGGGCTGGTACGTGCCCGGCCTGTTCCTGAACGATCTGTGGATCGACTTCTTCCACCTGTGCTACCCCAACCGCTGCCTGGGCTATTCGGAGTACGGCTGCGAGGCCATGCCCAACCTGCACTCCTCCAAGCCCCACCGCGGCGACCACACCGAGGAATACCAGGCCATCTACCACGAGTTCATGCTCAAGTGCTTTGAGCGCCACCCCTATATGTGGAGCTCCCACGTGTGGAATATGTTCGACTTTGCCGCCGACGCCCGCGACCAGGGCGGCGAGCCGGGCATGAACCACAAGGGCCTGGTCACCTTTGACCGCAAGATCAAGAAGGACGCTTTCTACGCCTACAAGGCTTACTGGAGCAAGGAGCCGTTCGTACATATCTGCGGCAAGCGTTATGCCGACCGCCCCGAAGCCGAGACCACCGTCAAGGTCTACTCCAACCAGCCGGAAGTTTCGCTGTACAAGGACGGCCAGCTGGTGGAGACCAAGCGCGGCGAAAAGGTGTTTGAGTTCCGGGTCAGCCTGGACCCGGAGACCCGCTTTGAGGCCAAGGCCGGCGCCTGCACCGACAGCGCCGTGCTGCACAAGGTGGACACCCCCAACCCCGACTACGTGATGAAGGGCAAGAGCTCCAACAGCGCCAACTGGGTGTAAAGCTTTTAGCTATACAAAATCCGATGTAATAGAAAGGAGGGGAGTGATTTCGGTAAAGCAAACATACATTTTATATTGACGTATGAAGGAGGACGAAGCAAAGAATGAAGCAATCAGCCAAAAAGGCAATGTGGCGCGGCATTAGCGGTATCGCGTGCTTCACCATGTGTCTGTCTTTGATCCTGGGCAGTGCCCTGGAGGCCAACGCGGCCACCATCGACACCTACCTGGGCACCAACAGCGAGGCCCTGGTATCGGAAAATAACGAAGAAAACCCGCTGTACGATAAGTTCACCCCCCCGGCCGAGCTGCTCAACGAGGACGGCACCGGCAACTCTAAGGCGCTGATCGAGGCCGCCATTGACCTCAACCGCCGCGAGGTCGCCGAGGGCAGCGTCCTGCTGAAGAACAACGGCGTGCTGCCGCTGGACAGCGGCTCCAACGTGACGCTGTTGGGCATCCGCTCGCACTCGAACCTGCTGGGTTCCAGCTTCGGCGTGAAAGCGCAGGGTGCCTACATCAGCCTAGAGCAGGCCTTGAGCCAGAACCGTACCGATTTTGCCAACACCATCGCTTGGTCGGTGGGCAGCCGCGGCGCGGCGCCTTCTGCCACCATCAGCGAGTGGACCGGCGACGAGTTCGATTTTGAGGGCGCCGGCTTCAACATTAACCCCACCATGGTCGATATCTACGAAGCTCTGGGCGAGACCTATGTCCATTACGAGAACGAGCCTGCCGCCGAAGTCTATGACCCGGGCGAGCCTTCTGTGGACGAGATTGCCGCTGTCAACGGTAGCTACAAAGATAGCTTTGCCGAGTACGGCGACGCCGCAATCGTCGTCATCGCTCGACCCAGCTGCGAGCAGGTTGACTACCTGCCCGGCGGCGTGGCCGAGGGCCTTGGCTTTGAGCATGGCGAGCCTCTCTCTCTGACCCAGAACGAACTGGATGCCATTGAGCTGGCCAAAGAAGCCAGCGACAAGGTCATCGTGCTGATTTCCAGCTCCGCTTCGGTCGAAATCGGCACCCTGAAGAACGACCCTGACGTCGATGCTATTCTGTGGATCGGCGCCCCCGGCTGCTATGGTATGCTGGGTGTGGCAGATATCCTCTGTGGCCGCGTCAGCCCTTCCGGCGGTCTGTTCGACATCTTTACTGCTTACAATATGTCTGCTCCTGCCATGCAGAATATGGGCAAGATGTATTACACCAACACCGAGGGCACCATCACCCGCACCGGCGGCGTCCTGGGCTTCAACCCCGGCGCTTACGTCATCGAGGCGGAGAGCATCTACGTTGGCTACCGCTACTACGAGACCCGCTACTATGACGCCGTGGCCGGCAACGGCAACGCCACCAGCCCGGTCGGCGCGTATGGCTCTGATACCGAGTGGAACTACGACAACGAGGTCACCTACGGCTTCGGCTACGGCCTGAGCTATACCGAGTTCACCTACGAGTTCCAGGGCGAGCCTACCTTTGACATCACTGTCGACCCCGAGACTGGTGCCCCCAACGCCTACGCCACCTTCAACGTCAAGGTCACCAACGTGGGCGATGTCGCCGGCAAGACCCCTGTCCAAATCTATGGCCAGGCGCCTTACACCCCCGGCGGCATTGAGAAATCCGCCATCCAGCTGCTGAACTTTGAGAAGACCGAGATCCTCGAGCCCGGCGCTTCCGAAGTGGTCCCCGTTAAGGTTGACCTGCAGTACATTGCCAGCTACGACGAGAATTATGACAACGGCGACGGCACCACCGGCACCTACATCATGGATCCCGGCACTTACTACTTCTCTGTCGGCAACGGCGCGCATGATGCGCTGAACCACATCATGGCCGCCCAGGAGATGGACGCCGAACTGATGTCCGGCACCGGCAACGCCGCGCAGGCTGTGGCCGTTGAGATTGACGAGAACTTCATCTCCAAGACAATGTTCTCGATCTCCAAGACCGGCTACAAAATCTCCAACCAGCTGCCCTATGCCGACTGGAACTACTACCAGCCTGGCGAGGTCACCTACCTGACCCGTACCGACTGGGCCGGCACCTTCCCCGAGACCTACGACGCTATGACCCTGACCAACGAGGAACTGATCAACAACCTCAACGGTTACACCTACACCCTGCAGACCAGCGACGACACCAGTGAAGTGGTCTGGGGCGCGGATAACGGCATCTCCTTCTACGAGATGTACGGTGTGCCCTACGACGACCCGAAGTGGGACCAGCTGCTGGATCAGCTGACCCTGGAAGAGGCCATGTACATCTTCACCTTCGGCGGCCCCTCCATCCCCGGCGCTGATTCCATTGGCACCGTCGAGACCTACATGACTGAGAACGCCGGCAACGGCATCGCCGTCAACCTCAACGCCTCCAAGGACCCCAACGCCCCGTGGGCCATCCCCGCCAGCGACCCCAACGGCAACTGGCACCCCGAGGTCTTTGCCAACGCCCCCATGGGCGCTTCGACCTTCAACCCCGAGCTGATGTATGAGCTGGGCCAGTTCACCGGTATTGAGTCGCTGTTCACCGGTATCAACATTCTGTGGGGCCCTGGCCTGAACACCCATCGCCATGCGTACAACGGCCGTAACGGCGAGTATTACTCCGAGGATCCCGTGCTGTCTGGCGTGGCGGCGATGGAATTTGCCATCGGCGCGCTGGATTACGGCCTGGTCGCTGCTCCCAAGCACTTTGCCTTCAACGACCAGGAGTCCGAGCGCGGCGGCGTGTCTCCCTACATGACCGAGCAGCGCGCCCGTGAGGTCGAGCTGCGTGCTTACCAGATCGCCTTTGAGGCTACCAAGTACGACACCGAGGATTACGACGCCGGTATGCGCGGCCTGATGACCTCCTTCTCCAAGATCGGCTCCATCGAGTGCACCACCAGCGAGGGCTTGATGACTGAGATCCTGGCCAACGAATGGGGCTTCATCGGCTACGCGGTCACCGACATTTACGACGACGTTGACCTGTGGAGCGCCGTGCTGAACTCCGGCACCACCTGTTTCGACACCCGTGGCCAGGCCGGATTCTACGGCACGACCACGCTGGAAAGCTCTAACCTGTTCCAGAACCTGATCGAAGGCCGCGGCCTGGACGCCAACTTCATTGATGGCGACCTGAACCTGCAGCTGAAGCTGAAGGATGCGGTGCATAAGAACATCTACGCCTGGAGCGAAAGCCATCTGATGAACCGCTACAATGCTACGACCCACATTGAGAGCCAGATGACCTGGTGGCGTGTTGCTTACTATGGTCTGGCCGGCGTTTCCGGCGCTGTGCTGCTGCTGGGCGTGGCGATGTATGTTATGGCCTCCACCCGCAAGAAGGAGGAAGTGTGACATGAAAAAGGGTACTGCCTTTTATCTCAGCGCCGTAGCCGCCGTTTTGGGCGTCATCGGCGTGGCGCTGGCTGCGTACAGCAGCATGATCAGCACCGATAATGCACTTGCCAATATGCCCTTGGTCGTTGGCGCCGGCGTGGTCGGCGTAGTGCTGGTGGTTGCGGCCATGTTGGCCCCTGCCAGCATGGGCAACCACAACCCGGTCACCGCACTGGGTGTGCTGGCCGCCATTGCACTGTTCAGCTATGTGTACGGCCAGTGTTTGCTGCAGCGTATCATGCTGATTGCCGGTTTGTTCTCTTACAACGCCGGCAACACCGTGGGCTGGAACATCTTCTATGTTGTTGTGGGCTGTACGGTCTGCCTGGTGGCGGCCTGCGTGCTGCTGATTGTCAGCAGCTTCTGCAACAACGTCAAGGCGCAGCAGTAAATTTTGCGCCGCTTGCCAAACTGTGCAAGCCAGCACGCTGTACGAACTTCCCTTAGGGTGTAACGTCGCACGGGACCCGCGGCATGGGACCTACCACATACCGGAAAACCAGGGCTGTTGCACCATACTTCGTACCGAAGCGGGCCGCCCTGCCCAAATAGAGGGCAGGGCGGCCTGTCTTTATAAAAAAGGTAAAGGAGAATGCATATGAGTGAAACATCCAAAACGGCCGGCGCTTCCGGGCATAGCAGCGTGAACCGCGCCAAAATGTACCAGTTGGCGTTGTTCCCGATGAACAACGGTGCGACAAATGTCTATTTTGTCCTGATCTTGTCTTACGTGGCACAGTTCGGTTCTAGCGTTTTGTTGCTAGGCATGTTCGCTTCTATTATGGTTACGGTTATGCGTGTGGCTGATGCCATCACCGACCCAATCATCGGCGCACTGATGGACCGCACCAACACTAGAATCGGCAAATTCCGTCCCTTTATGATTATTGGTAGCATTATTATGGCGATCAGCGTCATTGCGCTGTACGTTCTGCTGCCCTTCATCCCTGAGACAATGATGCCCATGCGGTATGTCGGCTTTGTGGTCGTCTATTTCGTCTGGGTCATCGGCTACACCTTCCAGACCTCTGTCACCCGCGCCGGCCAGACCGTTTTGACCAACGATCCCAACCAGCGCCCCATGTTCACTATCTTCAACACCATCGGCTCGATGTTGGGCATGGGTGTTATGCAGCTGCTGATTCCCACGCTGAAGAATATGTACAACATCTATGATGAGGCTGGCAATCTGGTTACTTCCGGCTATGCCCGCCCCGAACTGTACCGGGTCATTGCCCCGGTGGGCATTGTTGTTTCCGTTCTGCTGACCATCCTGGCTATCATCGGCATTGCTGAGAAGGACCGTCCTGAATTCTATGGCCTGGGCGATGGCAAGCAGGAAGCCGTCAAGGTTTCGGAGTATGTCGAGATCATCAAGAACAACAAGCCGATGCAGCGCCTGATGGTCGCCGGCGCCGGCTGCAAGCTGGCCTTGGCCATTGCCACCAACACCACCGTGCTGCTGGCTTTGTACGGTATCGTCATGGGCAACTATGACAGTCTGTACCTGCCCATGATGATTTTGGGTTACGTCTTTGCTGTGCCGTTCTTCCTGCTCTCGGTCCGCACCAGCCAGAAGCTGGGACAGAAGGCATCGCTGCAGCGGTATGTCTCGGTAGCGTTTGTCTGCTACATCGGTGTACTGGCGCTGCTGTTGCTCTGCGACCATACGCCGGGCAACGCGCTGACGCTTTCCTTCCCGTACAATGGCGGCGGTATGATCAATATCTATACCGTCCTCTTTATCCTTTGCTTCGGCATCGGTTACGGCGCCTACTACGCTACTGCCGACATGCCCATCCCCATGGTCGCCGACTGCTCCGACTACGAGACCTATCGTTCGGGCAAGTACATCCCCGGCATTATGGGCACGCTGTTCAGCCTGGTTGACAAGTTGGTCTCCTCGCTGGCTCAGACCCTGGTTGCAGTTATCTTCCTGATCTGCGCCGGCCTGAGCGAACTGCCCGACGACGCTACGCCTTACTCCGACGGCCTCAAAGTGGCTGTCATCATCATGTTCTGCATCATCCCGCTGATCGCATGGGCTGCCACGCTGTGGGCTATGAAGGGCTACAGCCTGACCGGCGCCCGCATGAAGGAGATCCAGGCCATCAACGCCTGCCGCAAGGACGCCATCGCCGACGGTATGTCCAAGGAAGAGGCCATGGCCAAGTGGACCAAGGTCGAGGACCTGCCTGAGGAGTACCGCCCCACCGTCAAATCCTGACGGAACAACAGCAAAAGGCAGCCTTTGGCGCCGGGTGACCGGCGGATAGGGCTGTGACACGACCCCCGCCGAACGGAACCTTTCCGTTCGGCGGGGATTTTTTGCAACCTGTGAAAAATGTGAAAAAACGATGGAAGTCCCCTTGACAGGGGCGGAAAATGGCGGTATTATACTGTTCGCATCCGAACTAAATAAATTGGCGCTTTGCGCGCAAAGTGGGGTGAGAGTGACGTGGAAAAGGACTGCGGCGCGTGGATCAACCTCCTTTCGCACAAGCTGAAGCGGCGGCTGGACGCCACATTCCAGGACTTGGGGATCACCGGCGTGCAGAGCCGGGTGATCTTTTACATTCTGATCCACTGCAAGAGCGGACCGGTATTCCAGCGGGATGTGGAAAATGCGTTCAGCCTGAGCCGTTCAACCGCCACCGGTATCCTGCAGATGCTGGAAAAGAAAGGGATCATCCTGCGGGAAAGTGTGGCCAGCGACGCCAGGCTGAAAAGCCTGGTGCCTACCGAACGTGCGGTGGAATTGAACGCCCGTGTGTACGCCTGCCTGCAGGAAGCCGACCGTATGCTGACCAGGGGCTTGTCCGAGGGGCAGGTCCAGCTGTTCAAAGAAACAGCTGTGAAGATGGCCCAGAACCTGGACGAATGGGACGGCGAAGAGACCGGCCCGGACCCTGCCCCCGGCCGGGAGACCGCGCTGGCCGGGCAGGAATAGACGGCTTGGAAAGTTCGGCATAGAACAAATGGCGGTATCCGCCGCACAGGCTTTCCGCCTGGGGCGACGTTTTATACCCGCACGGGCGACCGTGCAGACCCCAACAAAAGAGTGTAAGGGAAAAGGAGGAATGTCACCGATGATAAAAACTTTGGCCCGCAGTATCCGCGAGTACAAGACGCTCTCGATCCTGACGCCGCTGCTGGTGACGGTGGAGGTCATCATGGAGTGCGCGATCCCCTTTGTGATCGCCAACCTGGTCAACGAGATGCAGGCCGGCTGCGGCATGGACGTGATCGTCCGCTATGGCGTCGAGCTTATTATCATGGCGGTCATCTCGCTGGTTTTCGGCGTGGCGGCCGGCAATACCTGTGCGACCGCGTCCACCGGCTTTGCCAAGAACCTGCGCAAGGATATGTTCTACAAGATCCAGGACTATTCCTTTGAGAACATCGACAAGTTTTCGGTCTCCAGCCTGGTCACCCGCATGACCACCGACGTCTTCAACGTGCAGATGTCTTTTATGATGATCATCCGCGTTGCGATCCGCAGCCCGCTGATGATGATCTTCTCCTTTGTTATGGGCTTTGTCATGGGCGGCCGCCTGGCGATGATCTTCCTGGTAACGATCCCCCTGCTGACGATCGGCTTGATCCTGGTCGTCCGGGCGGCCACACCGATCTTCCGCCAGGTGTTCCGCAAGTACGACGCGCTGAACGACTCGGTGCAGGAGAATGTCCAGGCCATGCGCGTGGTCAAGAGCTATGTGCGTGAGGACTACGAGAAGAAAAAGTTCGCTGCCGCCGCCGAGGATGTGTGCAGGGACTTTACCAAAGCTGAGCGCATTATGGCGATCAACAGCCCGATGATGCAGTTCTGCGTTTACGCCGGCATGGTGTTTGTAATGACCTTCGGCTCCTATGCCGTTATCACCAGCCAGGGGACCGAGATCGCCGTAGGCCAGATGTCCGCCATTTTGACTTACAGCTTCCAGATCCTGATGAGCCTGATGATGCTGTCCATGGTGTTCACTATGATCAGCATGTCGCAGGAGTCCGCCGAGCGTATCGTCGAGGTGCTGGGGGAAAAGAGCAGCCTGACCAGCCCCGCCAACGCCCTGACCGAGGTGAAGGAAGGGTCCGTTGATTTTGACAACGTCAGCTTCAAATATTCCAAAAAGGCGGAGCGCGACGCGCTGTCGGGGATCGACCTTCATATCAAGTCCGGCGAAGTGATCGGCATTATGGGCGGCACCGGTTCCTCCAAGTCCACGCTGATCCAGCTGATCCCCCGCCTGTACGACGTGACCGAAGGCTCCGTCAAGGTGGGCGGCCACGACGTGCGGGAATATGACCTGGAAGTACTGCGCAACCAGGTGGCCGTTGTGCTGCAGAAGAACGTGCTGTTTTCCGGCACCATCAAGGACAACCTGCGCTGGGGCAACCCTGACGCCACCGATGACGAGATCCTGGAAGCCTGCAAGCTGGCCCAGGCCGACGAATTTATCCAGCAGTTCCCGGATAAGTACGACACCTGGATCGAGCAGGGCGGCTCCAATGTTTCCGGCGGCCAGAAACAGCGCCTGTGCATCGCCCGCGCCCTGCTGAAAAAGCCCAAGATCCTGATTTTGGACGACTCCACCAGCGCGGTCGATACCAAGACCGACGCGCTGATCCGCCAGGGCTTCCGTGATTTTATCCCCGAAACCACCAAGATCATCATTGCCCAGCGTGTAGCCAGCGTGCAGGACGCCGACCGCATCATCGTTATGGACGGCGGGACCATCAGCGCCATCGGCAGCCACGAAGAGCTGATGAAGACCAGCGATATCTACCGCGAAGTTTATACTTCTCAGAATAAGGCAGGTGATCAAGATGCCGAATAATCAGACCAGTTCCACCCCGTCTGTGAACCCCCGCACGACGACGCAGCGCGGCAAGCGCGCCCCCAAGGGCGTTCTGCGTCGGCTGCTGCGCATGCTGTTCGAGTTTTATCCCGTGCTGCTGCCCGTCACGATGGTATGTATCGTGATCAACGCGGTCGTCAGCGCCATCCCTTCGGTCTTTATGCAGAACATCATACAGATCGTGGATGACAGCTACAAGGGCGGCGACTGGGACTCGGTGGCCGGACGCATCCTTGGCTATGTTGCTGTTCTGGTCGTGATGTACATCATCAGCCTGATCGCCGGTACTTTCTACACCCAGATGATGGCCGTTATCACCCAGGGCTCGCTGAAGAAACTGCGTGAGAAGATGTTCGATCATATGCAGGATCTTCCCATCAAGTATTTTGACACCAACGGCCACGGCGACATTATGAGCTATTACACCAACGACGTGGATACCCTGCGCCAGCTCATCAGCCAAAGCCTGCCGCAGATGACCATTTCCGGCATTACGCTGTTTGCGGTCTTTTGCATTATGGTTTATTACAGCGCCATTCTGGCGCTGGTCGTGGTGGTCGGCGTTGTCTGTATGGTGTTTGCCGCGCGCGCCATCACTGCCCGCTCGTCCAAATTTTTCCTGCGCCAGCAGATCACCCTGGCCAACGCCGAGGCATTCATGGAAGAAATGATGACCGGCCAGAAGGTCATCAAGGTATTTTGCCACGAGGAAGCCGCCAAGGCCGACTTTGACAAGGTCAATGAGGAGATCTTCTACAACGCCCGCAACGGCAACCGGTTTGCCAACATCCTGATGCCCCTGCTGGGCAATGTCGGCAACGTGATGTACGTGGTGGTGGCGCTGGTGGGCGGCGTGCTGCTGCTTTCGGGCGCGCCCAACATCAGCATCTCCGGCATGGCGTTCAGCATTTCCATCGTGGTCCCCTTCCTGAGCATGACCCGCCAGTTTGCCGGCGCCATCGGCCAGGTGTCCAACCAGGTCAACATGGTGGTCATGGGCCTGGCGGGCGCGCACCGCATCTTCGCCCTGCTGGACGAGGAGCCCGAGGTGGACGACGGCTACGTCACCCTGGTCAACGCCCGCGAGAAGGCCGACGGCACGCTGGAGGAGTACCCCGAGCGGACCAACGTCTGGGCCTGGAAGCACCCCCACCACGACGGCACCATCACCTACACCCGCCTGCGCGGCGACGTCCGCTTCTACGGCGTGGACTTTGGCTATGTGCCCGAAAAGACGGTGCTGCATGATATCTCGCTGTACGCCAAGCCGGGCCAGAAGGTGGCCTTTGTCGGCTCCACCGGCGCCGGCAAGACGACCATCACCAACCTGATCAA
>HBJMC02800__coassemble_657_pt1 | contig 13344 bp, 7 predicted proteins | sample HBJMC02800__metabat2_low_PE_013 | metagenome-assembled genome bin HBJMC02800 | reverse complement strand
TGTGCCCCGCATTGTAGGGCGGGCGTTCACGCCCGCCGGGGAAGTTTGCGGCGGGTGGAACATTTCGGTTTTGCACAGACGCTGCCCCGCAAAACCTTGCGATGCCCCAAACCCCAAGCGGCGGGCGAAATCGCCCGCCCTACAAAGTCTCCGAAACCGGGCGCGGCCCCGCAAGCGCCAGCCCCGGCCAGACCTGCCGGCGGGCCGGAAGGGTACTTGCAAGGCCAGGCGCCGCACCCCTCCGCCGCCTGCGGCACCTCCCCTTACAGGGGAGGCTTTACGAGAGACTGCCGCTTAAAAAGGCTCCCCTGCAAGGGGAGCTGGCTGCGCCGTAAGGCGCAGCCTGAGGGGTGCACTGCCGCCTTACCGCACAGGTGGCCTTCCAAAACCCGGCAGTGCCCTGCCCCGCATCCGTAGGGGACGATGCTTGCATCGTCCCGGAAAACCTGCGATGCCGCAAACCCCAAGCGGCGGGCAAAATTGCCCGCCCTACAAAGTCCCCGCAAGCGGGCGGCGGCACACAAACGTCAGCCGACCGCCAGGCCCGCCGGCGGGCCGATGCAAGCATCGGCCCCTATGCAGGGGCGGCCTGCCGTCCCCGTCCCGCCGCCCAAACGCCCCGCCCCAAACCATCCCCCAACCAACGGAGGTACCCTGCTATGCACGACGATCCATACAGCCGCACACGGCGGCTTCTGGGACAAAACGCGCTGGATGCGCTGCGGGCCGCCCGCGTGGCGGTGTTCGGCATCGGCGGGGTGGGGGGCCATGCCGCCGAGGTCCTGGCCCGCAGCGGCGTGGGCGCGCTGACGCTGGTGGACAGCGACACCGTCGCCCCCTCCAACCTCAACCGCCAGCTGGTGGCGCTGCGCTCCACGCTGGGGCAGTACAAGGTGGACGCCATGGCCGCCCGCATCGCGGACATTGACCCCGCCATCCGGGTCACGCCGCTGCGGCTGTTCTACGGCCCCGACACCGCCGGCGCCGTTGACCTGGCCCAATTCGACTACGTGCTGGACTGCATCGACACCGTTACCGCCAAGCTGCTGCTGATCGAGCGGTGCCGGGCGGCCGGGGTGCCGGTGCTCTCCAGCATGGGGGCGGCCAACAAGCTGGACCCCACTGCCTTCCGTGTGGCGGATATTGAACAGACCAGCGTCGATCCGTTGGCCCGCATCGTGCGCGTCCAGTGCCGCAAGCGGGGCATCCGCGGCCTTAAAGTGGTCTTTTCCACTGAGCCGCCGCTGCCCCCTCTGCCCGACCCGGACGGGGAACCGCCCGCCGCCCCGGACAAGCCCCGCCGAAGCGTGCCGGCCTCCAACGCCTTTGTACCCGCTGCCTGCGGCCTGGTCATGGGCGGCGAGGCCGTCAAGGACATCCTGCGCGCCGCCGGCGCCCTGCGCCGGGACTGACCCGCCCCAAGCCGCACCCGCCCAGCCTGCCGATTGCGGCGCGGCCCCGCGGGCTTGTCCGCACGGGCTGCCTGCCGGTGCTGCGCCCGGCTCGCCCCCGCAGCCCCGGCGCCAAAACCGCATCCCCGTTTGCCGCAGATCCGGCCCGCAGCCGGGCCATCCCCAAAACAAAACAGAACCGCCCGCAAGGAGCCTGCTTTGTGCAGGCCTTGCGGGCGGTTTTTTATGCGGTTTTGCCTGTGCGGGCGGCATCAGCCGCCGGCGGGGCTGCTCCGGGCGTCGTCGGGCAAAGCGGCGGGCTGGTCGGCGGGCGGCAGAGCCTTTTGCACCAGCGTCAGGATCTCCGTTGCCAGGTCGGCCTGGGCGGGGGTCAGGCTGTCCAGCCGGGCCTCCAGCGCGGGAAATTTGGGGACCTCCTCCGGGGCGGAACCGAACACCAGGTCGTCGGCGCTGCAATGCAGGGCCAGCGCCAGCTTGCGCAGCGTCTGCACCGTCATGCCTTTGCGGCCGGTCTCGATGTCGGCCAGAAACTGCACCGAGATGTCGGCATATTCGGCCAGCTTTTCTCTTGTCAGCGCCAGATCTTCGCGGCGGCACCGCAGCCGCCGGCCGACGGCGCTGTTTACAGCGGCGTCAAACCCCATGGGACTCCACCTCCTTTGCGGATCATGCGCGGTTCGGGGGATGCAGGAAATTTCGGGCTGGTTTTGGAACGGTTTGGGGCGCTTGGCTGCCGCAAAAGCAACGGAAGAAACTATCTGCACAAGGGCAAACGCCAATCAAAAACCGATACGTCATGCAAAAACACCATAATACGCCGATATATCGGGCGGCCGTTGCTAAAGTAATATGGGCAATGCAACAACTGAAATAGATAAATCGTTGTTTATATTATTTACATATAGTCTAGCAGATTGCAAGCCCCCGAAAAAATAACTATAGTTATTGACAAATCGAAACTATAGTGTTATCATGCAAGAAACGATAGAAATAGCGATAACGAAGCTATAGTAGTACTTACCTGTTGCTTGAAAGTTGAGTGGATAGGCGATGAAAACAGAACAGGGGGTCAGCCTTCTGGCCCGGCGCATCTGCGCCTGCAAGACGGCAGACACCTGCCCCGACGTCGACCCGGTCACGGTCAAACCGGACCCGCAGCTGCCGGCGTACCGGCCGCAGGGCATTTGACCCTGCGGCAGAAAAAACAGTGGTTTCAGGCGGCAGAGCCGGTAAGCACATGGGGGCCCGGTTGTGGCGCTTGGAATAAATAAAGTAAGAAAAGGAGTAATAATATGCTGAAGACGAAAAAGTTTCGTCGCCTGTTGGCGGGCCTGCTGGCGGTGCTGATGCTGAGCGTCTGCCTGCCGGTGGGTGCGTTTGCAACAGGCAACGACGGTTGGAAAGATGCCAAGTATACCATTACGCAGCAATGCGATGGACAGCCCATTGAAGGAGCTGCCAACGGTGTTGTGGTAAACGGAAGCATTAACGACTATGCGCAGCCTGTGAGTCTTGAGGAGAGTGAACTGGCTTCGTATTTTACGGTTGATGGGTATAAGTATGCTGGCAAATATTTATTTGATGGCAAAGAGTATGGCGCTGGTAAAATTACCTATACCCCTGGGGAACACACTTTGGTAATTGATTTTACTAAGATCGAAACCGAAACCCCGGTCGATGAAAGTAATCCCATTTGCAGCATCACATATTACAAGGGTGACGAGATTTTTAGCTCTGAGCCCCGGTATGAGTACAACGCCGATGAAGGTTTCTACACAGCTGCTATTGTTACCAGTGCGGCGTACCAGTCTTTGATTGAAGAAGGCTACAGTTTCGAAAAGTATACAGTTCAGCAGCCTGCTGGTGTCGCTACCTATTATGGCGATGAATGGCGTCCGACTCCTAGTGACAAGGCATGGAATGTTTCCGTCTATTTCACTAAGGAAGAACCGGCTCCTGAGTACATCTCTTATAAGGTCGTGGATGCGGAAAATCCCGATGTTATCCTGACCACCTGGCAGGTTCTGGAAGGCGACAAGATGGCCAATTATACCGGTTCTGTCCCCCAGAAGGAAGGCTATACTTTTGACTATGTGACCTTCTACAACAATGAGAAGCCGGTTGACCTTGAGAACACTGTTGCTCAGAAGAACAGCACAGGCGCTGAATGGGTTCTGTATGCACATTTCACCAAGAACGAAGAGCCCGCCCCTGAATACATCTCTTACAAGGTTGTAGATGCTGAAAATCCCGATGTTGTCCTGACCACCTGGCAGGTTCTGGAAGGCGACAAGATGGCCAATTATACTGGCTCTGTCCCTCAGAAGGAAGGCTATACTTTCGACTATGTGACCTTCTACAACAACGACAGGCCGGTTGACCTTGAGAACACTGTTGCTCAGAAAAACAGCACTGGTGCGGAATGGGTTCTGTATGCGCACTTCACCAAGAATGAGGATGCGAAAGAGTACATTACCTATATCATCGTTGACGCAGAAACCAAGGAAGAACTGGCTACCTGGCAGGTTCTGGAGGGCGACCCCCTGGCCTCCTATACCGGCACGGTACCTCACAAAGATGGCTATACCCTCGATTATCTGACCTTCTATAACAATGACAAGCCGGTTGATTTGAAGAATACCGTTGCTGTCAAGAATGGCACTGGCACCGAGTGGACCTTGGAAGCGCACTTCAAAGAGGTTCCTGCGGACTATGAGGACGTTCAGGTCCGTTTTGAGTTCGTCGATGCCGAAGGCAACGTCCTGCACACTGCTACGAATTACGCCACCTCGCTCAGCGATGAAATTGTTGGCGCAGCTTTGAAGGATATTGTTGCTGATGAGATCGCCGAAGTCGAGGCCGAGGGCTACAAGCAGGTTGCTTTCACCCTGGTTTTTGAGGATGGTTACGAGACCACCCCGCTGAATGAGCCCCACGTTGTGCCCGAATACAACGGCAAGACCATCAAGGTCTACTTTGCCAAGGTCGAAAACTACGAGGATGTCAACGTCCGCTTTGAGTTTGTCGATATGGACGGCAACACCATTCAGCCCGCTACCAACTATGCCACTTCTCTCAGCGACAGCATTGTCGGCCCCAAGGTCAGCGAAGTGCTGGCTGACGAGATCGACAAGCTGGCCGCGGATGGTTACGACTTCGACCACTACGCTTGGGTCCTTGCTGACGGCACCGAGACCGTGCTGACCGACCCCGTTGTTGTTCCCGATTACGACGACACCACCATCAAGGTGTATTTCGTTAAGGTCGAGGAATACGAGGACGTTCACGTCCGTTTCGAGTTTGTCGACATGGACGGCAACAGTGTCCTGCCTGCTACCAACTACGCCACCTGCCTGAGCGACAGCGTGGTTGGCCCGAAGGTCAATGATGTCCTGGCCGATGAGCTGAGCACGATGGAAGGCCGTAACTACAACTTCCATCATTATGCTTGGGTCTATTCTGACGGCACTGAGACTGAATTGGATAATGATGTGATCGTTGTTCCTGACCACGACGGCACCACTATCAAGGTTTACTTTGAGGCTGTCAAGACCGAGCCTTCTGATCCCTCCACCGGTGACAACACCACCACTGTGACCGGCAAGGACGAGCATCCCGACATTGCCGAGGCCAAGGCCAACGGCACCTGGGGCGCTCCCACCGCGACTCCTGCAGCTGCCAGCACCATCCCGCAGACCGGTGACAGCATGCCCGTTGTTATGCTGATCGTCATCGCTCTCGTTGCGGCCGGCGCTGTCGGCGGTCTGGTTGTCCTGCGCAAGCGCAGTCACCAGTAATCCATTGCTTTTTCACTGTACGCAGATGGTTGAACTTAACGCAGCGGCCCTCCAGCACAATTTGGGCTGGCAGCGTGCGGCGCTTCGGTGCCAGGTTTCCCCCCATGGGCGGGCTTGTCCCGTCTGCCGTTTGCCTCAGTGATTTCCGAATAAGGACCCCCTGACCGGGGTCTCGGTACAAAACAATACAGCCCGGAACCGCCGTGTTCCGGGCTGTATTTGTTTTGCCTGACTTGCTGGCGTCTGCCGCTTGGAAGGCTCCCCTGCAAGGGGAGCTGTCTGCGACAGCAGACTGAGGGGTGCATTGCCGGTTCACGGCGGGGATACCCTGTAAAGTTTGGCAGCACCTTGCCTTGCATCCGTAGGGGACGATGCTTGCATCGTCCCGAAACCCTGCGATGCCGCAATGCCCCAAGCGGCGGGCGAAATCGCCCGCCCTACATTGTGGCCGGGAACGGGCGGCGGCAGATGAGCGCCTGCTGTCCGTCAAGCACGCCGGCGGGCCGATGAAATCATCGGCCCCTGCGAAGGGGCATGCGGCGGCTTGTCATCTCCGGCGATGCTGCCCGCCTGCTTACATTGTAGGGCGGGCGTTCACGCTCGCCGGAAAGGTTTGCGTCGGCCCGGAAAGATATTGGTAGGGCCAGGCGCCGCACCCCTCCGCCGCCTGCGGCGGCACCTCCCCTTGCAGGGGAGGCTTTGCGGGTGACTGCCGTTTGGAAAGGCTCCCCTGCAAGGGGAGCTGGATGCGCCGCAAGGCGCAGACTGAGGGGTGCATTGCCGCCCTACGGCGGAGATATCCTGCAAAACGTGCCAGAAACCTGCCCCACATCCGTAGGGGACGATGCTTGCATCGTCCCGCAAACCCTGCCATACCGCAAACCCCAGGCGGCGGGCGAAATCGCCCGCCCTACATTGTGGCCGGGAACGGGCGGCGGCAGATGAGCGCCTGCTGTCCGTCAAGCCCGCCGGCGGGCCGATGAAGTCATCGGCCCCTACGCAGGGGCGTGCGGCGGCTTGTTATCCCCGGCGGTGCTGCCCGCCTGCTTACATTGTAGGGCGGGCGTTCACGCCCGTCGGAAAGGCTTGCGTCGGCCGGAAGGATATTGGCAGGGCCGGGCGCCGCACCCCTCCGCCGCCTGCGGCGGCACCTCCCCTTGCAGGGGAGGCTTTGCGGGTGACTGCCGTTTGGGAAGGCTCCCCTGCAAGGGGAGCTGGATGCGACAGCAAACTGAGGGGTGCATTGCCGGTTCGCGGCGGGGATACCCTGTAAAGTTTGGCAGGCCCCGCCCCGCATCCGCACGTTCTCACCCCGCCGCGCGGTACTGGCGCGGCGTCATGCCAAAGCGGGCCTTGAACTGGCGGTTGAAGTTGGAAAGGTTGTCGAACCCCACTTGACCGGCGATGGTCAGCACCGTGTCGTCGGTGGTGCGCAGCAGCTCGGCGGCGGTGGCAAGGCGGCGCTCGTTCAGGTAGGCGGCAAAGGTGGTGCCGGTCATTTTTTTGAACCAGCGCATAAAATGGCTGGCGCTGCATCCGCACAGCGCGGCGGCCTCCGCCACCGAAAAGGGCGCGGCGCAGTCGTCCTCCACCCGCTGCAGCAGGGTCTGCAGCCGCCGGGCGTCGGCGGTGTCCGGCTGGGCGGGCGGCAGATTCTGCAGGCCGATCAGCAGCGACACAAACCGCAGCATTGCCCCCTTGACCCCCAGCTCAAACCCCACCCGGCGGGTGCGGCACAGCTCCTCGGCGTCGGCCAGGCAGGCGGCGGCCGCCGCGTAGCCCGCGTCCTCCAGCGAAAACCGCGGCGGCAGCGTCAGCCGGCCGGTCTGCAGGGGCAGCAGGTACTTCTGCGCGCCCACGTCGTCGGCGCTGCCCAACAGCGACAGCGAAAAAATGATGTTCTCGTACTCCATGCGGCGGCCCGGCGCCTGGCGCAGCCCGTGCAGCGTGCCGGGGGGCAATACAAAAATATCCCCCGCGCGGGCCTCCATGACCTGCAGGCCCGCCTGCGCCAGCCCGGCGCCCTGCTTGACGTAGATCAGCTCCATGCTGGTCTGCCAGTGCAGCGGCACTGATACAAAATCATCCGGGATGGTGCAGGGGTAAATATTGAAGGGGAACAGCGCGCTGCCGTGCTGGATCTCCTCCCGGTAACCGCCGGAATCGGGGAAAATACCGCTTTGGGCCATGGTCTGCCCACCTCCTTTTTGCGGGCACCGGCCCGCCATTTTGGCAGAAGCTGCAATTATGAAGAAACTGTAAAACCTGTGCGGCGAACATTCGGTATGATAGGATTGTATCATAATTTGCAAGGATTGCGCAAGATTGACCTGCCGAAGTGTGTTAATACTATGTTGTATCCGGCAGACCCCCGCGACCCTGGGGGGCCGGATGCACCCTGGCTCCTGCCAGGACTGCCGGCGGCACCGGCGGTTTGGCACGAGCCGTTCAGGGCACCGGAAGCGCCTGCCCGGCCGCCGCGCCGGGGCATGCGCCCCGCGGGCCCGCATCTTTCCAGCCTGCGCTTTTGCGCAAAGGAGTGATTTGACATGAACGCGAACCTGAAAAACACCCTGACCGAACTGGCCGGCAAGCCCCTTGCCGGCTGTACCGACCAGGAGATTTATCTGGCCCTGCTGGAGTTGGTCCGCCGTGAGAGCGACGCCCGCCGCACCCCGGTCCGGGGCAGAAAACTCTACTATATTTCCGCCGAGTTTTTGATCGGCAAACTGCTGTCCAACAACCTGATCAACCTGGGCCTGTACGACGACGTGCGCGAAATTTTGGCCGAGGCGGGCAAGAGCCTTTCCGACATTGAGGAGGTCGAGCCGGAGCCGTCTTTGGGCAACGGCGGCCTGGGCCGCCTGGCCGCCTGCTTTTTGGACTCGCTGGCCACGCTGGGCCTGCCCGGCGACGGCATCGGCCTGCGGTACCACTTCGGCCTGTTCAAGCAGGACCTGTCCGCCGGCGTGCAGAGCGAGCAGCCCGACCCCTGGCTGACCGCCAACAGCTGGGCCGAGCCCACCGACGTGACCTTCCCGGTGCAGCTGGCCGGCAAGCCGGTCACCGCCCGGCTGTACCGCCTGGACGTGACCGGCTACGAGGGCCGCACCAACACGCTGAACCTGTTTGACCTGGACACCGTCGACGAGAGCATCGTCCACGACGGCATCCGGTTTGACAAGGACGACGTGGAAAAGTGCCTGACGCTGTTTTTGTACCCCGACGACTCGGACGAGGCCGGCCGCCTGCTGCGTATCTACCAGCAGTACCTGATGGTCAGCGCCGGCGCCCAGCTGATCCTGGCCGAGTGCAAAGAGCGGGGCAGCGACCTGCATGACCTGGCCAAGTACGCGGCCATCCAGATCAACGACACCCACCCCAGCATGGTCATCCCGGAGCTGATCCGCCTGCTGGGCGAGGAGGGCATCGAGTTCGACGAGGCGGTGCAGATCGTCACCGACACCTGCGCCTACACCAACCACACCATCCTGGCCGAGGCACTGGAGACCTGGCCCCGCGGCTATCTGGAAAAGGTCGTGCCCCAGCTGATGCCCATCATCGAGCAGCTGGACGCCGCCGCCCGCGCCCGCACCGGCAACGAGGGCCTGGCCGTCATTGACGGCGGCGGCAACGTCCACATGGCCCACATGGACATCCACTTTACCCACTCCACCAACGGCGTGGCGGCCCTGCACACCGAGATCCTGAAGAACACCGAGCTGCACGGCTTTTACGAGCTGTACCCCGAAAAATTCAACAACAAAACAAACGGCATCACCTTCCGCCGCTGGCTGCTGGAATGCAACCCCGCCCTGACCGCCGAGATCGAGGGGCTGATCGGCCCCGGCTTCAAGAAGGACGCCGCCGAGCTGGAAAAGCTGCTGCCCTACGCCGACGCCGCCACCGCGGACATCAATATTTTGCAGCAGCTTGCCCAGATCAAGGCCAAAAACAAGAAGGCGCTGTCCGACTGGCTGGCCCGCACCCAGGGCGTGCAGCTGAACTGCGAGGCGATGTTTGACATCCAGGCCAAGCGCCTGCATGAGTACAAGCGCCAGCAGCTGAACCTGCTGTACCTGATCCACCAGTATCTGGAGGTCAAGGCCGGCCACACCCCGGCGGTGCCGCTGGTCAGCATCTTCGGCGCCAAGGCGGCCCCGGCCTACACCATCGCCAAGGACATCATCCACGCGCTGCTGACGCTGTCCAGGGTCATCGCCGCGGACCCGGAGGCCAGCCAGTGGCTGCAGCTGGTGTTCATCGAGAACTACAACGTCACCGCCGCCGAAAAGCTGATCCCCGCCTGCGATTTGTCGGAGCAGATCAGCCTGGCCTCCAAGGAGGCTTCCGGCACCGGCAACATGAAGTTCATGCTCAACGGCGCGCTGACGCTGGGCACCATGGACGGCGCCAACGTGGAGATCGCCGACCTGGTGGGCGGCGACAACATCTATATCTTCGGCGCCAGCAGCGGCCAGGTCATCCACCGCTACGCCGCCGGCGACTATGACCCCCGCGAGTGGTACGAGGCCGACCCCAACCTGCGCCGCGCCATCGACTTTTTGACCGGCCCCGAAATGGTGGCCGAGGGCCGCGAGGAAAATCTGGCCCGCCTGAAGAACGAGCTGATCGGCAAGGACTGGTTCCAGACGCTGCCCGACTTCAACGCCTACCTGGTGCGCAAGGGTCAGGCGGTGGCGGACTACGCCTTTGACCCGCTGGGCTGGACCCGCCGCACGCTGGTGAACATCGCCAAGGCCGGCTACTTCAGCTCTGACCGCACCATCGCCGAGTATGACCGGGATATCTGGCACCTGGGCGAATAATTCCGCTGGTTTTTGCCCGCCGGCCTGCCGGGTACTTGCAATTCGGGCCAGGCACAGGGTATAATAGTACCAGTCAACAAGTAAACAGGCGATCCGGACGGCTGTCGGTTGGCAGCCGCCCGGATTTTTTGTCGGTAGAAGGAGCATGGTCCATGAGAGAACAGCAGGCGGCGGCACTGCCCGCCTACACCGGGCGGGATCTGGGGGCTTCCTGGTCCAGGGAGCGCACCCTGTTCAAGCTGTGGGCGCCCACGGCGGCCGCGGTGCGGGTGATCCTGTACGCCACCGGCTCGGACGATGAGCGCGGCGCGGCGCTGTTGGGCAGCGTGATCATGCAGCCGGCCGGCCAGGGCGTGTGGCAGGCCCGCGTCCATGGCGACTGGAACGGCCGCTACTACGTCTATGCCCTGCAGTTCGACGGCACCGAGGGCGAGGTCCTCTCAGCCGACCCCTACGCCAGGGCCTGCGGCATCAACGGGCGGCGCAGCATGGTCATTGACCTGGCCGCCGCCGCGCCCGACGGCTGGGCGGAGGACCGCCGGCCCGACATCCCGCCCTACGCCCGCGCCGTGTGGGAGACCCATGTGGCGGATTTTTCCGCCGACCCGGCCGGCGGCGTGCCGGAGGCCTGGCGGGGCAAATTTCTGGGCTTTACGGCGCAGGACACCTGCCTGGACGGCGACCCGGCCAAACCCACCTGCCTGAACTACCTGAAACAGCTGGGCGTCAGCCATGTGCAGATCATGCCGATGTTTGACTTCGGCTCCACCGACGAGGCCGACCTCGACGCCTACAACTGGGGCTACGACCCGGTCAACTACAACGTCCCGGAGGGCGCCTACTCCACCGACCCCTGGCACGGCGAGGTCCGCGTGAAGGAATGCCGCGCCATGATCGCCGCCATCCACAAGGCCGGGCTGGGCGTGGTGATGGACGTGGTGTACAACCATACCTACCATGCCGACAGCTGGCTGGAGCGCACGGTGCCCGGCTACTACTGCCGCCGCACGCCGGACGGCAGCCTGACCAACGGTTCCGGCTGCGGCTGCGACATGGCCAGCGAGCGCAGCATGATGCGCAAATACATTGTGGATTCCTGCGTGTACTGGGCAAAGGAATACCATGTGGACGGCTTCCGCTTTGACCTGATGGCGCTGATCGACGCCGAGACGATGAACGCGGTGCGCGCCGCGCTGGACGCGCTGCCCGGCGGCGAGAACATTTTGATGTACGGCGAGCCCTGGATGGGCGGCGGCACCTGCATGGATACCGGCGCCCGACCCTCTGACAAGGGGGCGCTGGACGTGCTGAGCGACCGCATCGGCTTTTTCTGCGACGGCACGCGGGACGCCATCAAGGGCGGCGTGTTCGACGCAAAGTCGGCGGGGTATGTCAACGGCGGGCTTTACTATGGCGTGCGCATTTTGCACGCGGTGGACGCCTGGCGGGACGGCGCCGACGGCTTTGCCCCCAAGGCCAGCGGCCAGGTGGTGCAGTATGTCTCCGCCCACGACAACTACACCCTGTGGGACAAGCTGAAACTGGTGGCCGGGCGCACCGGCTTTGCCGACCCGGACGCCGACCTGCTGGCCCAGAACCGCATGGCGGCGGGCATTTACCTGACCTGCCACGGCCTGCCGTTCCTGCTTTCGGGCGAGGAGTTTGCCCGCACCAAAAACGGCGACCACAACAGCTACAAGGGGCCGCTGGCCGTCAACCGGCTGGACTGGCGGCGCGCCGCCGACCTGAAACCGCTGGTGGATTTTTACCGCGGGCTGCTGGCCATCCGCCGCAGCCACCCGGAACTGTCCGGCGCGGCGGGGGAGACCGCCCCCATCATGCTGGCCATGCCCGGCTGGCTGGTGGGCTTTGTACTGGAAAAGGCCGGCGGCGACAGCGAGCTGGCGGTGTTCTACAACCCGGAAACGACCGTCCAGTGGGTGGACCTGCCGGCGGGCAGCTGGCGGTATCTCTGCGACGGCACCACTGCCCGGGCGGAGCCTTTTGGCGAGGTCCGGTCCGGCGGCGTGACGCTGGCGCCGGTCAGCGTGACCATCCTGGTGCGGGAATGACCCTGCGCCGCACAAAAGCAAAAAAGCGTTCCCCGCCGGCTGCGGTATGGCCGGCGGGGAACGCTTTTTGTATGCTTTCGGGCTGGATGGGGCAAAACAGGCCTCAGCTGTCCGAGTCCAGCTTGAGGATGGCGGTGAAGGCCTCGCTGGGCAGGTTGACGGTGCCCAGCTTGCGCATCTTCTTTTTGCCTTCCTTCTGCTTTTCCAGCAGCTTTTTCTTGCGGGTGATGTCGCCGCCGTAGCACTTGGCCAGCACGTCCTTGCGCATGGCCTTGACGGTCTCGCGGGCGATGATCTTGCCGCCCACCGCCGCCTGCACCGGCACCTCGAACAGCTGGCGGGGGATGTTCTCCTTCAGCTTTTCACAGATGCGGCGGCCCTTGGCGTAGGCGTTGTCGGAAAAGACGATCAGCGACAGGGCGTCCACCGGCTCGCCGTTGAGCAAAAAGTCCAGCTTGACCAGCTTGGACTCGTGCCAGCCTTCCAGCTCGTAGTCGTAGCTGGCGTAGCCGCGGCTGCGGCTTTTCAGCGCGTCGAAAAAGTCGTAGACGATCTCGCCCAGCGGCAGCTGGTAGTGCAGGTCGACGCGGGTCTCGTCCAGGTACTTCATGTCCACCAGCACGCCGCGCTTCTGCTGGCACAGGTCCATCAGCGGGCCGACGTAGTCGTTGGGGGTGTAGATGTGGGCGTTGACGAAAGGCTCCTCCTGCTTGACGATGCGGGTGGGATCGGGGTAGGCGGCGGGGTTGTCGATGATCTCCACCGTGCCGTCGGTCAGCGTCAGGCGGTACTGGACGCCGGGGGTGGTGGTGACCAGGTCCAGGTCAAACTCCCGCTCCAGCCGCTCGGTGATGATCTCCATGTGCAAAAGCCCCAAAAAGCCGCACCGGAAGCCGAACCCCAGCGCGGCGCTGGTCTCCGGCTCAAAGCTTAAGGATGCGTCGTTCAGCTGCAATTTTTCCAGCGCGTCCTTCAGGTCGGGGTAGTCGGCGCCGTCGGCGGGGTAGATGCCGCAGAACACCATCGGCGTCACCTCGCGGAAGCCGGGCAGCGGCTCGGCGGTGGGGTTGGCGGCCAGCGTGACGGTGTCGCCCACGCGGGTGTCCCGCACCGTCTTGATGCTGGCGGTCAGGTAGCCCACCTCGCCGGCCTCCAGTTTGTCGCAGGGGGTCAGGCTGGTGGCGCCCATGTGGCCCACCTCCACCAGCTGGAACTGGGCGCCGGTGCTCATCAG
>HBJMC02800__coassemble_521_pt1 | contig 15187 bp, 16 predicted proteins | sample HBJMC02800__metabat2_low_PE_013 | metagenome-assembled genome bin HBJMC02800 | reverse complement strand
GAGACCCCCACCTTCGGGGTGCCGGCGGTCAACATCGGCAGCCGGCAGGCCGGGCGCATTTTGTGCGCAAACGTCCTGTCCTGCCCCGGCGACGCCGCCGCCATCGAGGCCGCCCTCCGCACCGCGCTGACGCCGGCCTTTGCCGCCAAAGCCAAAACCGCCCGCAGCCCCTACTTCGGCGGCGACACCAGCGGCAAGATTGTCCGGGTTCTGGAACGCCTGGCCGGCAGTGCGCTGCTTGCCGCCCCCAAGCCCTTCTACGACGGGCCTGTGCCCGCTTTTGACCCGCTGGCCGAGCCGGTTCTTTGATTTTCCTTTTGTGGGGGTTTTCTATGGACGTTTCCATGCTGGAAGAAAAAACCGTCACCTCCCCGCGAGGCGCCACCCACTACTGGGTGAGCAAGCCTGCTGCGGCCGGCACCCCGGCGCTGGTGTTTCTGCCGGGGCTGACCGCCGACCACCGGCTGTTCGAGGGGCAGGCCGCCCACTTTGCGGGGCGGTATCCTCTGCTGGTCTGGGATGCACCCGGTCACGGCAAGTCCCGCCCCTACGCCGATTTTACCTACGAAAACCATGCCCGGGAGCTGGAGTCCATTCTGGACGCCGAGGGTCTTTCCCGCGTGGTGCTGGTGGGGCAGAGCGCCGGGGGCTTTACCGCCCAGCTGCTCATTGCCCGCCGCCCCGGCCTGGCCGCCGGGTTGTTCACCATCGGCTCCTGCCCCTGCGACCCGGTCTATTACAGTGCGTCCGACCGGTTCTGGCTGAATCAGACCGAATGGATGCTGCGGGCTTTCCCCGAAAAAACCCTGCGCCGAGCCATGGCCCGCGCCTGTGGTGCCACCGAAGCCGCCCGGCAGCGGATGCTGGACATGCTGGCCCCCTACGGCAAAAAGGAACTCTGCCGCCTGATGGCCCTGGGCTTTGCGGGCTTTGTGCCGGAAATGCGGGCGGTGGACATTCCCTGCCCGGTCTGGCTCACGGTGGGGGAGCAGGACAAAACCGGCAAGGTTCGCCAATACAACGAAGCCTGGTCCAAACGGACGGGTTATCCCCTGCACATCATTCCCGGCGCGGCCCACAACGCCAACGACGACCGGCCGGAACTCATCAACAATCTGCTGGAACGGTTTTTGCCGCAACTCTGACCCCGGCCCCGCCGGGGAGAAAGGACCCTGTCATGAAACTGCTGATCGTTGGTCTGGGCAGCATGGGCAAGCGCCGCGCCCGTCTGGCCAAAGGCATCGACGCCGCCATCCGCATCGCCGGCGTGGACAGCGCCCCCGCCCGCCGGGAGGAGGCACTCGGCCTTGGCCTGGCGGATGCTGCCTACCCGGACATCCCCGCCGCCGCGGCCGCGTTTGCCCCCGACGCTGCGCTGGTCTGCACCGCGCCTTTGTCCCACGCGGCGGTCATCGGCCAGCTGCTGGACGCCGGGCTGCCGGTGTTTACCGAGTTGAATCTGGTGGACGACGGCTATGACGAAAACACCGCCAAGGCAGCCGCCAAGGGCCTGCCGCTGTTTCTCTCCTCCACCATGCTCTACCGGCGGGAGACGCAGTACATCAAGCAGCAGGTGGCCGGGTTCGGCAAGCCGGTGCACTACATCTACCACATCGGCCAGTACCTGCCCGACTGGCACCCCTGGGAAAACTACAAGAACTTTTTCGTGGGCGAGGCGCGCACCGGCGGCGTGCGGGAGATCCTGGGCATCGACCTGCCCTGGCTGCTGGACGCCTTCGGCCCGGTGGAGGGCCTGACCGTCCAGGTGGACCGCATCAGCGGCCTGGGCCTGCCTTACCCCGACTGCGCCACGCTGCTGCTGCGCCACGCCTCCGGCGCGCAGGGCGTCCTGGCCGCCGATGTGGTCAGCCCAAAGGCGGTGCGCAATTTCGAGTGCTTCGGCGACGGCCTGCATCTGTTCTGGGAGGGCAACCCCAAGGCGCTTTACCGCTTTGCCGGCGGCGAAAAGCAGTTTGTGGACACCTACGGCGATTTCACCCACGACCCGCGCTACAGCGACAACATCGTGGAGAACGCCTATGTGGACGAGCTGACCAACTTTTTTGCGGTGCTGAAGGGCGAGGAAGCCCCCCGCTGGAGCTTTGAACAGGACCGCGCCGCCATCGCCATCATGGACCGGGTGCAGGCCGCCGGGGAGCAGTGACCCCCGCCCGCACCGCCGCCGAAAGGACGTGACCCCCATGCCAGACCATCCCATCGACCTGGCCGCCTGGACCCGGCGGGAGGTGTACGACTTTTTCTCCCGCATCGACGACCCGTTTTATATGGTCACCTTCCAGCTGGACGTTACGCCATTGCGGGATTATACAAAACGGCATGGCCTTTCGTTTTATTACGCAATGGCATATCTGTGCACCCAGGCGTTCAACCAGACGGCGGCTTTCCGTCTGGCCATCCGCGGCGGGCAGGTGTGGGAGCTGGAGACCCGCAGCCCCAGCTTTACCGACCTGCACCCCGGCAGCGAGGTGTTCCACATCGTCACCATGCCCTGCGCCGGCACGCTGGCGCAGTTCTGCCGGGCTGCCGCTGAAAAAAGCGCCGCCCAGACGACCTTTTTGAATCAGCAGGCCGAGACCGACGCGCTGATCTACTACTCCTGCCTGCCCTGGGTGGAGCTGACCGCCCTGACCAACGAGCGCGACCATGATCCCGACGACAGCGTGCCCCGCATCGCCTGGGGGCGCTACGTGCAGCGGGAAGGCCGGCTGCGGCTGGGCGTCTCGCTGGAGGTGAACCACCGGCTGATCGACGGGCTGCACATCGGGCAGTTCGTGCAGGCGCTGGAGCGCCGCATCGCCGCGCTGGACGGCGCCGAGGTCTGACCCCCGCTTTCTCTGCAATCCTGACCGGAAAGGACGTGATCGTATGCCGTTTGACCTGTTTACCGGCCTGTTTTTCCTGGCGTTTTTCACCATCCTGGCCATGATCGTGGTGCAGTTTGTGCGCGGCCTTGCCCAGTGGGGGCGCAACAATGCCAGCCCCCGCCTGACGGTGGAGGCCACCGTGGTGGCCAAGCGGGAACGCACCTGGCGCAATCAGAACCACCACGGCACCACCTACTATGCCACCTTCCAGGTGGAGAGCGGAGACCGGATGGAGCTGCCGATGCGCGGCGCCGACTACGGCATGTTGGCCGAGGGCGACCGCGGCCGGCTGACCTTCCAGGGCACCCGGTTCCTGGGGTTTGAGCGGATGTGACCGGCGGCGCTCGCCTGTCTGTGCGATAGTTTACGAAAGGACGTGGTTTTATGCCAAGCCTGACCGCCCTGTTTGTGGGGCTGGGGTCCATCGGCACCCGGCATTTGAACAATCTGGCCGCGCTGTGCGCCCAGCATGGGCTGACGCTGCGGGCCGACGCGCTGCGCAGCGACCCTGCCCGCCCGCTGCGACCCGGCGCGGCGGAGCTGCTGCACGCCCAGTTCACCGCGCTGGACGACCCTGCCGCCCTGCCCCGGTACGACCTGGCTTTCATCACCAACCCCACCAGCCTGCACGCCGGCGCGCTGAAACTGCTGCGCGGGCGGGCCGGGGCGCTGTTTATTGAAAAGCCCATCGTTTCGGCGGAGCAGGCGGACATGGAGCTGGACACGCTTGTGCCCGCCGGGCAGAAAGCCTACGTGGCCGCGCCCATGCGCTGGTGCGGCGCCATGCTGGCGCTGAAACGGCGGCTTGCCTCCGGCGCGGACGGCGCGCCCTACTGCGCGCGGGTGATCTGCTCCTCCTACCTGCCGGACTGGCGGCCGGGGGTGGACTACCGCACGGTGTACAGCGCCCGCAGGGCGCTGGGCGGCGGCGTGACCATCGACCTGATCCATGAGTGGGACTATCTGGTGGACCTGTTCGGCCCGCCGTGCGAGCTGTACAACTTCAAGGGGCAGTACTCCGAGCTGGAGGTGGACTCCGACGATGTGTCGCTGTACATCGCCCGCTGGCCCCGCATGCTGGGCGAGGTGCACCTGGACTACTTCGGCCGGGGGTACCGCCGCAGCATCGAGCTGTTCACGCCGTCCGGCAGCCTGGCTGCGGACTTCGGCGCGGGCACGCTGACGCTGCCCGACGGCACGGTGGAGCAGTATCCGGAGGACGTGAACCGCCGCTACCTGCGGGAGATGGAATATTTTCTCGACTACGCCCTGGGGGACGAGCCCGAAAGCCTGAATCCCCCCGCCACCGCGCTGGCGGTGCTGAACCTTACCCTGGGAAAGCAGGGGTAACTGTCCCGCGGCGCTCCCCGCGGAGGAGAGCAGTTCCCCCAAAGCTCCCTTGCAGGGGAAAGCTTTGTGCGGGCTGCTTCCCGAAAGGCCCACCTGGAAGGGGCGCCTTCCGGGCAGCAGTTCCCCCCAACAGCCTCCCCTGCAAGGGGCTGCGGAGTCGAGCGCCGCCTGCGGCGGAGAAAGCGAGACGGAGCAGGTGCAGCGGTCGCAGAGCACAAGCGTGCTTCAGCGCGCGCCGTGCGATGCGGGCACCGCAAACCGGACGGTGGCTGCGCCGCAAGGCGCAGACGGAGGGGTGCATTGCCGGGTGGCGGCGGAAATATCCTGTAAAGTCGGGCAAGACCTTGCCCCGTGTCCGTAGGGGACGATGCTTGGCATCGTCCCGGAAACCCTGCGATGCCGCAGACCCCAAGCGGCGGGCGAAATCGCCCGCCCTACAAGGCACCCGCAAGCGGGCGGCGACAGATAAACGCCAGCCTTCCGCCAGGCCCGCCGACGGGCCGATGCAAGCATCGGCGCCTACGCAGGGTGTGGCTTGCGGTAAGAAGATGTTATAAAATAGCCGCCAGCCTTCCGGCAAGGAAGGTTCCGCCCTGCGGGAACAGGTCGGGGCCCGACCGGGAGACCGGGTGGCCTGTTTCAAGAGAGAAACGGGGAACGCCCCGCCGCAAAACCACAGCCTGCCGCAACATCAAAAATGGGAGGTACCCAGCCATGAACAACGAACGCCTTTTGATCTCGGTCTGCGGCCGCGCAGGCAGCAAGGGATTCGCCAACAAAAACCTCAAGACCTTCTGCGGGCACCCGCTGGTCTACTACACCCTCAGCGCCGCCGAGCTGTTCGCCAAGGCCCACCCCGAAATGACGGTGGACATTGCCCTGAACACCGACAGCCAGCCGCTGGCCGACCTGGTGGCGGCCAAATACCCGGAGGTCACCTACCTGCCCCGCGGCGAGGAACTGGGCGGCGACCGGGTGCCCAAAATGGCGGTGTTCCAGGACACGCTGCGCCGCATGGAACAGCGCGCCGGCCAACCCTACACCTGGCACATGGACCTGGACATCACCAGCCCGCTGCGCACTGCCGCCGACGTGGAAAACGCCGTGGCCGCCAAGCGCGCCCGCCCCGACCTGGACCTGGTGTTCAGCGTCACCGAGGCCCGGCGCAACCCCTGGTTCAATATGGTCAAGGAGGCGGGCGACCACGTGGAGCAGGTCATCCGCAGCCCCTTCACCGCCCGGCAGCAGGCGCCCGCCGTCTACGACGTGAACGCCTCGATCTATGTGTTTGAGCGGGACTTTTTGGCCAGCAACACCGACGGCATGCTGTGGAGCGGCAAGATCGGCGTGTCGGTGATGATGGACACCGGCATCATCGACATCGACTCGGAGGCGGACTTCAAGCTGATGGAGGCCATCGGCGCCCACCTGTACGCCGAGCTGCCCGCCTTTGCCGCCGTGCGGGACAACATCCGCCTGTGACCGGGGCCAGGCAGGCTTTGCCGCCGCAGGCCCGCCGCGCCCGGCAGACGCTGGCGCTGGCCTTTGCCCTCAGCCTGGGGGCGGTGCTGGCCCTGTACCTGGCCGGCGGCTGGCGGCCCTATGTCAATGCGCCGGCGGGCTTCCACTACGGCGTCAACAGCCCTTTCGAGGCGCTGACGCTGCTGCTGCCGCCCGGCTGGTGGGTGCTGGCGCAGCAGGCGCTGCTGATCCTGCGCGCCGCGCTGGCCGGGTGCGCCATGGGGTATTATCTGATCCGCCATTTCCGCTCGTCCTGCCGGATGTTTGCACCGCTGTGCGCCGGGTACGCCGCGGCGGTGTACACCGGCTGCATCATCAACCTGGTGTGGGTGGACGCGGCGCTGCTGCTGCCGCTGCTGCTTTCCGCCGCCGACCGGGTGCTGCGGGGCGGCGGGTGGCATCCGCTGGCGGCGTTGTGCTTTTTGTGCGTGGCGTCCAACTGCTACACGGCTTGGCCGCTGTGCCTGTTCTGCCTTTTGTACGGGCTGTGGCAGCTGCTGGCCCGGCCGGGCCGGCTGGACGGCCGCGCCTTTGGCCGGGCGGTGTGGGACCTGGCCCGCGCCATGCTGCCCGGCATGCTGCTGGCCGTGATCCTGGTGCTGCCGGTGGTCGTGCTCCAGTACCACAGCGACGCTTTCCAGTTTGTGGCCGACCCGGAGGCGTTCGGCTTTGAGCCGATGGAACTGGCTTACTGCCTGTTTTTCGGGCGGTATTCCGCCGCCTGCGCTGCCGACGGCATGCCGTACCTGTATATCGGCAGCGCGGCGCTGCTGCTGGCGCTGTGCTATTTCCTCGGCGGGGACTCCACCCGCGCCAAGTTCGCCGCCGCGGCGCTGGCGGCGGGGGTGGCGGCCAGCTACCTGCTGGAACTGCCCGGCGTCAGCTGGCAGAACGGCGACGACCTGGCAGTGTTTCCGTTCCGGTACGGGTTTCTGCTCAGCGCCATGCTGGTGATCTTTGCGGCGGACACGCTGGTGCACGCCCCGCCGCCCACGCCGGCGCTGGGGGCGGCGCTGTTTCTGGCCGCCATCTACCTGCTGGGCTACCAGGGCACGGTGGGCAGCGCGGCCCGCACCTGGCGGCTGGCCGCCGCGGCGGCGCTTTACCTGGGCTGCTGCGTGCTGCTGCGGCTGCGGGCAAAGCCCGGCTGGCAGCGGCGCGCTGCCGTTTTGCTGGCGCTGTTGCTGCTGGCCGACGTGGTGGCCAGCAGCTGTATCACATTGTATGGGGGATTTTTATGGCTGTGAGCGAAAGCGAAGCAAAGCCCGCGGCGGGCGGCCCGCCCGCGGACGCGCAGCATCACCGGGCGCTTTTGCTGGTGATCGACGCGGGGCGCACGCTGCTGGAAAACGGCGGCGAGGTGTTCCGCGTCCAGCAGACGATGCAGATCATGGCCCAAAGCCTGGGCATCGGCGAGTTCAACGTCTATGTGCTGGCAAACGGCATCTTTGTCTCGTCCCGCGGCCGCAGCGAGATCCGCCACGTGCCTGCCACCGCCATCCATCTGGGCCGGGTGGAGGCGGTGAACGAGCTTTCGCGTGAGCTGGCCGCCGGCAAACTGGATCTGGAAGGTGCCGAGGCCCGCCTGGCGGACATCCGCGCGCTGCCCACCCGCCGCGTGCTGACGCTGGCGGCGGCATCGGCGGCGGGCAGCGCCTGCTTTGCCTGGCTGTTCGGCGGCTTTTTTGCCGAGGCCGCGGTGGCGCTGCTGGCCGGCACCGCCGAGAGCCTGCTGTCCCAGCTGTGCCGCCGGCGGGGGCTCAGCCGCATTTTTACCGACATCCTGGCCGCCGCAGCGGGCACCGCGGTGGCGCTGTTCTGCCGCACCATGTTCCTGCCCGCGCTGGACGCTGATACCGCAATCATCGGCGCGCTGATGGTGCTGACCCCCGGCGTTGCGCTGACCATGGGCGTGCGGGACATCATCAACGGGGACTATCTTTCGGGTGCCATCCGCCTGCTGGACGCGCTGCTGGTGGCGGGCTGCCTGGCCTGCGGCGTGGGCGTGGCCTACACGCTGGGCCGCCTGATGCTGGGGGTGACGCTGTGATGGAATATCTGCTTCAGTTTGCGGTGGCGGCGGTGTCCACCGTATGTTTCGGCGTCACCTTCCAGGTGCCGCGGCGGCATATGCTGGCCTGCGGCGTGGGCGGCGGCGTGGGCTGGCTGTGCTATGTGCTGTGCCAGGCGGCGGGCTGCAGCGCGGCCATTGCCACCTTTCTTGCCGCGCTGCCGCTGACGCTGGCCTGCCGGCTGTTTGCCATCCGGTTCCGCGCGCCGGTCACCTTGTTTTTGCTGTGCGGCATCTTCCCGCTGGTGCCCGGCGCCGGCATCTACTATACCGCCTATTACTTTTTGCAGGGCTACGGCCAGCAGATGGCCGACCGCGGATTCGAGACCGTCAAGATCGCGCTGGCGCTGGCGCTGGGCATCGCGCTGGTGTCGGCTCTGCCGCTGCCGCGGCAGAGCCGACCGGCCCGCCGGCCCGGAAAGGAGCCGCAAACCAGATGACCATTCGAGAGCTGAGCGATGCGGACGAAAAGCAGGCAGTCTGCCGGCAGGTGCTGCAGGCCCTGCCGGCCTGGTTCGGCATCCCGGAAAGCGTGGCCGAGTACGCTGCCGGCTGCCGGCAGCTGCCGCTGTGGACGGCGCAGGACGGCGGCGGGCAGCTGCTGGGCTTTGCGGCGCTGCGTCCCACCAGCCGCTGGGCGGCTGAACTGTATGTGATGGGCGTGCTGCCCGGCAGCCACCGGCAAGGCGTGGGCCGGGCGCTGTTTGCCGCCCTGCGGGACCATGCCCGCCGGACCGGCTGCGAGTACCTGCAGGTCAAGACGGTGGCCGAAGGGCATTACCCGCAGTACGACAGGACCAACGCCTTTTACCGCGCCATGGGTTTCCGCGAGCTGGAAGTGCTGCCGCTGTGGGATGCGCACAACCCCTGCCAGCTGTACGTGATGCGGATATGAGCATCGACGCGCATGTACATCTGCCGACGGCTCCCGAACTGGACACGCGGCAAAAGCAAAAGCGGCGGCTGCTGGCGGAAATGCGGGAGAACGGCGTGGAAAAATGCCTGCTGATTGCAGATTCCTGGCAGCAGAGCGACATTGGCAATAACCAGGAATGCCTGGCGCTGTTTGCGGACACGCCGGAGGTGTCGGTCGCGGCAGGCGTCAGTCCCCTGGTGGACTTTGACCGGCAGTGCAGGGCGCTTGCCGCCTGGCTGAAGGAAGGGCGTGTATCGGGGATCAAACTGTATCCCGGACACGAGGATTTCCCGTTGACGGACCCGGCGCTGGAGCGCGTCTACCTGCTGGCGCAGCGGTACGCCGTGCCGGTGCTGTTCCATTCTTCCGGCGGGCGTTTCCCCGGCAGGGGAACGCCGGAGGAAGCGGCCGCGGTCTTGCGGCGGCATCCCGGCCTGATGCTTGTCTGCTGCCATTGTTTTGCACCGCATGTGGAAAGCTGCCTGCCGCTGCTGCGATACCCAAATCTGTATTTCGACATTTCGTCGCTGGCGGATACGCCGCAGCTGGCGGAACAGGCGGGCCGCCCGCTGCTGGAACTGCTGTGCCGTGCCCCGGACCGGGTGATGTTCGGCTCCGACTATGCGGCCTGCAGCCAGCGGGAGCACCTGCGCTTTGCCCGGAGCCTGCCGCTGGACGGGGCGGCGATGCAGGCGCTGCTGGGGCGGACCGCCCGCAGGCTGTATCGGATGTGAGGCACGGCGGGGGCCAGCCTTTTTGCGTCAGTCCGGCTTTGTGGCATTACAGGCTTTGCGGGACGGCGTTTGCATAAGCCGGCCGTGTCCCCGGCGGGCGTGAACGCCCGCCCTGCAGTGCAAGGCAAACGGGCGGCGGAGCCAGGGGACGGCAGGCATGGCAGGTGGATGACGGTTGTGGAGTGTTACCCCTCTGCGTAGGGGCCGATGCTTGCATCGGCCTGCGGTACTCGGCCGGTGGCTGCCGCTTCCGCGTTATCTCCCGTTCCCGGCCGCAATGTAGGGCGGGCGATTTCGCCCGCCGCATGGGGGTCTGCGCCGCCGTAAGGTTTCCGGGACGATGCAAACATCGTCCCCTACGGATGCGGGGGGCGAGGTCCTGCCGGGCTTTTGAAAGATGCTGCCACTGCCTGCACCCCATCCGAAAAACCGTTTAAGCACCAGCCCCCGCCGGGAAAGCTCTCCCGGCGGGGGCTGGTTTATGTGATCATTGCGGCAGGTCCAATTCCTTGCGAACCAAAGCGGTGAGTTTGCCGAGAAATTGCTCCGGAGAAGGAACTTTGTCGGTATATCCGATCCTGGCCCAGGCGGCACGGGTCTGTGGAGAATCGTTTCGGTGGGCGAAAGCGGCCTGGATGGCTTCCTCCATCTTTCGGTAGATATACTCCGGTGTTGTATGTTCCCTGGCAGCCAGCTTGTTCAGCAGAACAGAAAAGTCAGAATTCATTGTGATACCTCCTAAAGAATTTTTGAATACGTTCTTTAGAACTAGTATACAATGCCTTTCTGGCTTTTTCTGTCAAAAGGTGTCGGAAAAATGAAATAAAAAACGTGTGTGATCGGTTTTCACACACGTTGCAAAGGCTATTCTTCCATCAACAGGTCAAGGATCTTCAGGATACGCAGCTGCTTTTGGCGGGGAAGCTGTGCAAAAGAACGCGAAATTATGTCCGCGTCGCTTTTGACGGGACAGTCCAGTACGTCGGCCAGAAGAGCGTCGGCGGAACAGCCCAAGGCATTTGCCAGGTGAACAAACGTATCCAGATTGGGGGATTTCACACCGCGCTCGATAACACTGATATGGGCGGGACTGAGTCCCACAAGGCCGGCAAGCTGTTCCTGCGTCATCCCGGCGGCCTCACGCGCCGCTTTGATGCGGCAGCCCACTGCTTTTTTGTCCATATTCTTCTCTCCCGCCATTTGCGCCTCACTTCTTGAGCAGCTCATCCACCAGCGTTTCGATGGAAGCCAGCTGTTCGGGGGTGAGGCGCTTGAGCTTGTCCGCCAGGCCGTGAAGGCGGTTGGGAGCGGGAGAGGATAGGTCAAAAAATTCCTGCGGCGTTACGCCCAGATATTCACAGATATAGAAAAAACTGCGCATGGTGGGGAAGCTCTTGCCGTTTTCGATGGCATTGATATAGCCGGGATTTTGCCCGATGGAAAGGCTCATGTCGCGGGCAGAGATCCCCTTTTGTACGCGCAGCTGGGCAAGCCGCTGTGCAAATTCAGTTTCGTACATTGGGCAATGCCTCCCTTCTATCCCATCATATCGGATACAGGAGGCAAAATCGTTTGATATAATCTGTGATTATTTCTGGCGCGTTATATACAATGCGATATACTCGGCCCAAAAACTTTTTTTATCCGACGGCGGCCACCCAACCCCGCCGCACCTCATCCCCGCCCGGCCAGGCCGCGGCGGTACTGGCCGGGCGTCATGCCGAAGGACTGGCGGAAGATGCGGATAAAGTAGCTGCTGGCCGAGAACCCCGCCCGCTGGGCCACCAGCTCGATGTCGGCATCGGTCTCCTGCAGCAGGCGGCGGGCGTGCTCCAGCCGGACGGCGGTCAGGTAGCCGGTAAAGCTGCGGAAAAAGTGCTTTTGAAAGTAGGCGCTGAAATATTTGGGCGACATGTGGAACTGCCGCCCCAGCACCTCCAGCGACAGCGGCTCGGCCGAATGCTCCTGGATATAGCGCGCGATGGCCAGCAGCGTGTCCTGCCGGGGGCCGCCGGCGGCGCTGCGGCCTACCAGCCCTGCCGCGTACAGCGTGTAGTACAGCCGCAAAAGATCCGCCTTGATGCCCAGCCAGGCGCCGGGGGCGCCGCTGCCGTACAGCGCCGCGGCGTCCTGCAGCAGGGTGGCGGCGGTGGAGGCGGCGCCGGGCGGCAGGCGGTTTTCCACCTGGGCGCTGCCCTCGGCCAGGGGGTTCAGGTACTGCTCGGCGGCCTCGTCGCTGTGGGCAAAGCGCAGCCAGCCGGGCGGGAACACAAAGGCCAGATAGGCGCTTTCCGGCCCCGGCGTCTGCATGCCGTGCAGCTGCCGGGGATTGATGTAGAACACGTCCCCCGGCTGCCCGGCAAACTGCGCCTCGCCGATGCGCAGCGCCAGCCTGCCCCGCTGCACCAGCAAAATCTCCACCGTGTCCTGCCAGTGGATGGGCACGTCGATGCGCCCGGCGTCGGCCTGCATCTGGTACAGCTGCATCGGGTGCAGCGGCGTGCCCTGCTGTTTGACTTCCTTCAGCTGCGGCTTCATGGTTCGGCGCTCCTTCCGCACGGCGGCACGGCGCCGCCTTTCCTGTGGATATTGTACTATAAACGCTGGAAATACTGCAACACCGGCGCGTCCCGGCGGGATATACTTCAAGTAGAAAGTACAGCGGCGCCACGGCAGCGCGCCGCGGAAGGAGACGGTTTTATGACCAACTGGCTGGAACAAAGCATTTTCTACGAGATCTACCCCCAAAGCTTCCGGGACACGAACGGCGACGGCATCGGCGACCTGCCCGGCATCATCGAAAAGCTGGACTACATCCAGGCGCTGGGCTGCAACGCCCTGTGGCTGAACCCCTGCTTTGACTCGCCCTTCGGCGACGCCGGCTACGATGTGGCCGACTACTGCCGGGTGGCCCCCCGCTACGGCACCAACGAGGATTTGGTGCGCCTGTTTGACGAGGCGCACCGCCGCGGCATGCACGTGCTTTTGGACCTGGTGCCGGGGCACACCTCCATCGAGCACCCCTGGTTCAAGGCTTCGATGCAGCCGGAGAAAAACGAGTACAGCGGCCGCTATATCTGGAGCAACCACGCCTGGGAGAACGTGGCCGGCTACGGCAGCATCAACGGCCAGCTGCGGGGCATCAGCCAGCGCAACGGCTGCGTGGCGGTGAACTTTTACTCGCTGCAGCCGGCGCTGAACTTCGGCTTTGCCAGGATCACCGCCCCCTGGCAGAGCGCGGTGGACTCCCCCGAAGCCCTGGCTACCCGCCAGGCCATGAAGGACGTGATGGCGTTCTGGCTGGACCGCGGCTGCGACGGCTTCCGGGTGGACATGGCCGGCAGCCTGGTCAAGGACGACGAGGGCAGCGCCGAGACCATCAAGCTGTGGCAGGATATGCGCGCCTTTTTGGACGCGCGCTACCCCGACGCGGTGCTGATCTCGGAATGGGGCGAGCCGGACAAGTCCTTGCAGGGCGGGTTCCACATGGATTTCCTTTTGCAGTTCGGCACCTCGCACTATCTGGACCTGTTCCGCAGCGAGCACCCCTTCTTCAGCCGGGAAGGGAAGGGCGACGCTTCCAGCTTTGTCAAGACCTACCGGGCCAACCTGGCGCTGACCGGCGGCAAGGGCCTGATGTGCATCCCCTCCGGCAACCACGACACCGACCGCCTGCGCCGCACCCTGGACCCGGAGGAGATGAAGATCGCCTTCGCCTTTTTGCTGTCCATGCCCGGCGCGCCCTTTATCTACTACGGCGACGAGATCGGCATGCGGTATGTGGAGCAGCCCTCGGTGGAGGGCGGGTACGAGCGCACCTGTTCCCGCACGCCGATGCAGTGGGGCAGGGGCGGCAACGCCGGGTTCTCGGCCGCGCCCGCTGAGCAGCTGTACACCAAAATGGACCCCGCCCCCGACGCCCCCACCGCCGAGGCCCAGATGGCCGACGAGACCTCGCTCTGGCACGAGGTGGCAAAGCTGACCGCGCTGCGCAAGGCAAACCCCGCGCTGTGCGCCTCCGGCGGCATCGAGTTCATTTACTGCCAGCCGGAAGCTTACCCGCTGGTCTACCTGCGCACCGCCGGCGACAGCCGCATCCTGGTGGCGCTGAACCCCGCCGCCCGCACCGTCACCTGTCCCTGCCCCCATACCGCAAAGGCGGTGCTGTATCAGCACGGCGGGCCGGCCACGCTGGAAAACGGCACCCTGACCATGCCCGGCGAGAGCGCCGCGTTCCTGGCCGTGGAGTAAAAGCGCGGCAGGCCCGGCGGCGTTGCCGGGTACCGCTGAAAAGCCGCTCTTTCCGGGCGGTCACGCTCTCCCGGTTGTCACAGACCTCTGCACAGGCAGCGGGCCGATGCAAAGCATCGGCCCGCTGCTGCATCTGGCGGGCAGCCGCCGTTTGGGGGCGGTGTTGCAGGGAGTTTCGCGACGATGCTTGCGTCGGCCCGTTGGTGGGCCTGGCGGAAGGCCGGCGCTTATGTGTTGCTCCCCCCTCCCGGCCGCAATGTAGGGCGGGCGATTTCGCCCGCCGCCTGGGGTTTGCGGCATCGCAAGGTTTCCGGGACGATGCAGGCATCGTCCCCTACGAAACATAGGGCAAGGCCCTGCCAGGCTTTGCAGGATATCTGTGGGGCAAAGCGGCAATGCACCCCTCCGTCTGCGCCTTACGGCGCAGCCACCTCCCCTTACAGGGGAGGCTTTCGAAAAACTGCCACCCAAAAGGCTCCCCTGTAAGGGGAGCTGTCGGCGTTAGCCGACTGAGGGGTGCGGCATCTTGCCTTGCGAGTATCCTTCTGGGCCGCCGCAAGCCTCCCCGGCGGGCGTGAACGCCCGCCCTACAATGTAAGGCAAACGGACGGAGGAACCGGGGGGAGGCGGGCATGGCGGGCGGATGACGGTCGTGGAGCGCCGCTGTCCCCTGCGTAGGGGCCGATGATTTCATCGGCCCGCCGGTGGGCCTGACGAAAGGCCGGCGTTTATGCGTTGCCGCCAGGCCCCGGCCGCAACGCAGGGCGGGCGATTTCGCCCGCCGCTTGGGGTTTGCGGCATCGCAAGGTTTCCGGGACGATGCAAGCATCGTCCCCTACGGATGCGGGGGCAAGGTCCTGCCGGGCCTTGCAGGATACCTCCGCCGCAAGCCGGCAATGCAACCCTCCGTCTGCGCCTTACGGCGCATCCACCGTCCGGATTGCGGTGCCCGCATCGCACGGCGCGCGCTGAAGCACGCTTGTGCGCTGCGACCGTCAAACCTGCTCCGTCTCGCTTTCTCCGCCGCAGGCGGCGCTCGACTCCGCAGCCCCTTGCAGGGGAGGCTTTGGAGGGACCGCCACCCGGAAGGCTCCCCTGTAAGGGGAGCTGTCGGCAAAGCCGACTGAGGGGTGCGGCGCCTTGCCCTGCCAATACCCTTCCGGGCCGCCGCAAGGCCCCCGGCGGGCGTGAACGCCCGCCCTACAATGTAAGGCAAACGGACGGAGGAACCGGGGGGCAGGCATGGCGGGCGGATGACGGTCGTGGAGCGCCGCTGTCCCCTGCGTAGGGGCGATGATTTCATCGGCCCGCCGACGGGCCTGGCGGGGGCTGCCGCTTGTGTATCGCTACCCCCTCCCGGCCGCAACGCAGGGCGCACGGACGGCATAACCGGGAACGGCGGGCTGTGCTCCCGCGCCGCCCGGCCCCAAAACGTGCCGGGCGGGCCGATTTCCCACAA
>HBJMC02800__coassemble_469_pt1 | contig 16275 bp, 13 predicted proteins | sample HBJMC02800__metabat2_low_PE_013 | metagenome-assembled genome bin HBJMC02800 | reverse complement strand
ATCAAGGAAAATCATCGCTCAGACGATTGAAGTACGGCCTCAAGGCTGCCCGTCGTGCTCCCCAGTTCAGCAAACGCTGATCCCCGCACAAATATCCAAAAAGCCGCGAAAGCACGTTGCTTTCGCGGCTTTTTCCTTTTGGAGTCCTTGCTCTGGTTTGGCGTGGCCTGACCTGTTTGGAAGCCGCTTTACGGGTTAAATAAAGGGCAACTGCCCCCGAAAATGGGGCAAAATGGTTCCTTTACAGGATAACCGGTCGGGCACCGATCGCGGCCGGAAGGCCGCTTTTGCTCATGGCGTTCCCGGCATCTTTGTGCAGGCCTGCTTTTATCCGGAGCGCCTTGCTCCGGCGGCGCCGGTCCCTGCGGCGGCAGGGGAGGAGCAGCGGCCGGTCCCGCGTCGGCAGGGGACAGGCACACCGCCGGGACGCTGCCTTTTGGCGGTCGGTTTTCGCGTTTTCTGCGATTTTGCCAAAAAAATCGCAGAAAATTTTATTGGCCAACATTTTGTGGATCTGGCTTGTTTTGTCCGCAACCACGGGTATAATTTTTGGCAAAGGCGCAGAATTTTCGTGCCGATTTTGGCTTTTCTGTGGGATCGGAGGGACGCTGTTTTACGTTGGTACAGCAAAAATGTGTTTACAACTGGCACAAAGTGTTGTATAATGTTCAATAATTCCATGCCGGCCGCCGCACAGGCGGCGCCTGGCGGAAGGGCACCGGGGGCGGGCGCTGCGGCGCTTTGCCGTCCCCTTTCTCAGGCGGCGGAACATTCCGCCGCCGCAACTGCGCGCTATGGCATGGCCGGGCCGGCCTGCAGGGCGTGCCCCATCAGGAGATTTATGCTCGAACCAAAAACAAAGGAACACATACGGCGATGGTTTCTCCATCACCTGCCCAAGTACGGCACGCTGGCCGCAAGCCTGGCGGTGCTTTTGGGCGTGATCGCCGTTACCTCCAGCCAGCTGCAGGTGGTAACGGTCAGTGACTCCCACGGCAAAAGCGCCACCGTTGTCTCGGCGGAGCATGAGGTCGTGGCGCTGATCGCCCAGGCCGGCATCACCCCCAGCAGTACTGCCGACGAGCTGGTCGTGACCGAGACCGACGACAATAACTCCATCCACATCCTGCGCGCGTTCGACGTGCCGGTGACGGTGGACGGCCGGACGGTGGATGTGGTCACCACCGGCGGCACCGTGGAGGAGGTTTTGCGGGACGGCGGCATCCAGCTGAGCGAGGATGACGAGACCGAGCCCGCCCGCGGCGAGACGGTGGAGGAAGGCCAAAGCATCACCGTCCACCGCGTCACCTACGATACATACACCGTGCAGGAGACTGTGCCCGCCGAGGTCGCCACCGAGTATACCAGCCTGTTCTACCGCCAGCAGGATTACGAGCTGGTATTGCAGCAGGGGGCCGACGGCCTGGACGAGGTGACCTACCGCGATAAATATGTGGACGGCCAGCTGGCCGAGACCACCGAGGTCAGCCGCACCACGCTGGTGGGCATGGTCCAGCATATCGTCAAACAGTACGGCGAGACGGTGCCGGTATCGGACTTTGCCGGGCCGGAGATCGTGGACGGCCAGCCGGCGGAAGGAGTTGTCCAGGTGTACACCGGGCAGCGTTCCACCGGGTACTCGGCTTCCGCCACCGCCAAGGGTGCATCCGGACGGCGGCTGAGCTACGGCACCGTGGCGGTCAACCCCAACGTGATCCCCTATGGCACGCTGCTGTACATCATCAGCGACGACGGACGGTTCGTCTACGGCTACGCCTACGCCGCCGACACCGGCACCGCCATGATGACGGGCCACGCCTTTATTGACCTGTACTACGAGACCTACGAGGAATCGGTCAAAAACGCCGTCATCCCGGTGACAGTCTATGTGATCGACGACGAGGTCGCCGCACAGTACGAGGAGGAAAACGACGCCCTGCTGGACGCTATCCTGGCCGAGCGCGGCCTGGAGGACGAATGATTTTATAAAACTGACAGGCGCCAAACGGCTGGCCGCCCCGCACTTGACGCGGAGGCGGCCAGCCGATATAATAGGATACGGCGTCGGTTAAGCTGTGCCGCAGCTTGTGCCGCCGTATTGCCGGGGTGTTGCGCAGTTGGTAGCGCGCCTGCTTTGGGAGCAGGAGGCCGCGAGTTCGAGTCTCGCCACTCCGACCAAAAAAATCCACGATGGATCGCATTGTTTTTTGCGGATCATCGTGGATTTTTTCGTTTTTTGCTTTTGTTGTTTCTGGTTGTTTTGGCCGGAAAGCGGCAGACCGGCGGCAGACCAATGTGCAGGCCGGGGTATCAGGGCGTCAGGCCTTGTTCTTCAGCTGGCCGCGCAGCATGATGTCGCCAAAGCTCAGGGCATTGTACAGCCCGACCTTGTTGGCCTGGCGGACGATGCGCTCCGGCAGGGGCTTGCTCTCGTCGGTGGACAGCAGGACAATGTGCACCTTGTCGGCCACGTCCACGCCCTTCTCCTTTTTGGTGGTCAGCACCTGCAGGTAGACGACGTAGGGCTCTTTCAGCGAGCCGTAGTAGATGTCGTTGCCGCAGCGCACCAGCGGGCGGCCCTTGTAGGTCAGCTTGGGGGTATATGCCATGGGAAAAACCATCCTTCCTGTATGTGGGGGCGGCAAAACGGCCCCCCGCATTTCGCGGAGTGCGCACAAGGAAGCTTTGCCGCAAAATCTACCAAAAACAGGCCGCCGGCTGCGTTGCCGTCGCTTGGCGTCCACAAAGGACGCCGGCGTTCCGGCGCCTTGCCATCGACCCGTTTTTGCGATTTTCCGGTGCTTCGCAGTTTTGCTGCTCGCGCAGCAAAACCAAAACTTCCTTGTGCTTGCTCCGCTTTGCCGCGCGGGCCGTTTTATGCCCCGCACAGCGTAAAATTCAGACTACTTTGTATTATAGCAGATTCCCGCCGCGGTTACAACGGCCGCGGGCCGGGAAATCTGTGCCGCCGGGGCAGGGGAGCGGGCGCGGGATCACAGGTCCAGCTTGTCCCGCTCGGCCTTTTCCTCGTTCAGGGCGATGCGCTGGGTCAGGATGCGCACCTTGGAATCCAGCTGGCTGATCTTGATGGACATGAAAAACTGCTTGACGATCAGCAGGAAGATGATGACGATATAGACAAAGTTGATGGGGCTGACGAAACCCAGCAGCCGCGACGCCCAGAAGGCAATGTCCGGAAAGAGGGCCAGCACCAGCAGCACCACCGCCGCCGCCAGCCAAAAGATGGTATCCTCGATCTGCACCTTGGCCTGGCGGACGCGGCGCAGCACAAAAAACGCGGTGAACAGGCTGCCCAAAATCAGGCAGACGCGGATGAGCGGCTGGTCGAACATGCTTACAGGCTCCTTTCCGGGTAGGGGGTCTCAGTGTCGCGCTTGCGGAACCACTGGATCAGCAGGATCGAGATGGACATTTTGACCATATACTGGGCGCTGCGCCACAGATTCAGGTAGCTTTGGCCGGCGATGCGCTCGCCCATGGTCACCTGCACTTCCTTGACCTTGGCGCCGTTTTTGATCAGGTAGCTGATGGTGTCCGGTTCAGGGCCGTAGTTCAGGTTCTGGGCAAACTCCTCCACCATGGCGCGGTTGAACATCCGCATGCCGCTGGTGGGGTCGCAGATGGCCCGCCCGGTGGTCAGCCGGATGGACCAGCTGATGATATAGCTGCCCACCATCCGCAGCGTTTTGGGCTTTTTCACCGTCAAAAAGCGGCTGCCGATGACGATGTCCGCCCCGGCTTCCAGCTCTTCCAGCATGGGGGCGATATATTCGGGGCGGTGCTGGCCGTCGGCATCCAGCTGCATGGCGCAGTCGTAGCCGTTCTCGGCGGCGTAGCGCAGCCCGGTCTGGAAAGCCCCCGCCAGCCCCAGGTTGATGGGCAGGTCGATCAGGTGAAAGCCGTGGGCGCGGCAGACGGCGGCGGTCTTGTCCCGGCTGCCGTCGTTGACGACCACGTAGTCATACTGCGGGTACTGGGTGGTCAGCTCCTCCACCACGCGGACGATGTTGGCTTCCTCGTTGTGGGCGGGGATGACGATGAGTAATTTGGACATCTTGGCTCCTTGTGCATGCCGATGGTTTTGCCGCAAAGCGGGCATACAGCAGTTTGGGGGGCGGGCGATTCAGCCATGCCCCTGTATCAGTTTATCAAACACGGCGTCCCATGTAAAGTGCGCCAGGGCGTTTTGTTTTGCGGCGGCGGCCCGATTTTGGGCTTCGGCGGGGTTTTCCAGCAGTGCCTGCAGTCCGGCGCGGATGGCGTCCGGCGCGGTGTCGGGCAGGAAAAACGCGCTTTGGCCGGGCAGCAGCTCCTCGGTGCCGGCGGTGGGGGTGCACAGGATGGGGCAGCCGCAGCCGGCGGCCTCCAGCAAGGTGGTGGGCAGGCCCTCGGCGTAGCGGGTGGGCAGGCAGTAGCAGTCGGCCCCGGCCAGCAGCCGCACTGCCTGGCCGTGGTCCAGCGCGCCCAGGTAATGCACGCGCGGCGGCGCCTCGGCGCGCAGCGGCTCCAGCAGGGGGCCGTCCCCGGCGGCGGCCAGCACCACGCCGGGCAGGGCGGACACAGCCTCCGCCAGCTCCCGGATGCCTTTTTCGGGGATCATGCGGCCGAGAAAGACCACCAGCTTTTCGTCGTTCGGGCAGAGGGCGGCGCGGGTCAGTTCCGGCGGCTGGGGCGCGGCCAGCTCGGCGGCCAGGGTGTCGGGGTCGATGGCGTTGGGCATGGTGCCGCGGGCGTCAACGCCAAAGGTTTTCAGCCACCGGCAGCTGGCCAGCGATACGCCGTAAAAGGGCGCGCCGGTGCGGCGGACCAGTGCGCAGGCGGCGTGCTCGTACATACGGCCGGCCAGCCCGATGACGCCGCCGCCCATGGGCATGTACCCGGTGGAATGGTCGATGACCACCGCGGGGATGCCCCGGCGCTTTGCCGCGCGGGCGGCCCAGACGCTCTCGACATACATGCGGGTCTGCACCACGCACAGATCGATGGACTGGGCAAAGATCCGGCGTTCCAGCGCCGCAAACCGGCGGCCCGGCTTTAACACCGGGAACCGCCCCTTCATCACCGGCCACACCGGCAGGCGATAGATCTCGATGCCGTCGGGGTCGGTCTCCTGCTCCGGCAGGCCGGGCAGGGCGCTGGTGACCACAAGGGCGCGGCAGCCGTGCTGCACCGCCTTGCGGGCCAGGTTCCAGGTATACCGCTCCACCCCGCCCGGCGTGGGCAGGTACTGGGCGGAAAAAAAGCAGATGGTCAAAACGGCATCCTCCCAAAGGGCAGCGGGGCAAAAGCGCCCGGCGGGGCCTTACAGTGCAATGACGGCCAGCATGGTGTTCAAAAGCACGCCGGCGTTCACCACGCACAGCGCGCAGACCAGGCCGGCCCCGGCTTTTTGGCCGTCGGCAGCCTGCAGGCTGCGGGGGGCAAGCGCCGCCAGCATGGCCGGCAGCACCGGCAGGAAATACCGTCCCTGCAGGCCGTACAGCGTCTCGCTGTAGGTGGGGGTCCAGGTCAGGCACCCTGCCACCGAGAGCGCGCAGCACAGCCCGCCCAGCACCAGCAGCGCAGCGCGGGCGCGGCGGCCGGGCAGGGCCTCGCCTTTGGCGGGCAGCGCCGCCCAGGCCAGCAGCAGGTACAGCGCCGCCACCCAGCCCCAGGCCAGGTCCATGGTGTAGTAGCCCAGGCTGCCGCCCACCAGCGTGCGGATGTAGTGGTCGCCGTTTTGGATCACCGAGTTGACCAGCAGCCGCAGCGTGTCGGCCGGGTGGGCCAGGATATACCCCGGCGTGTAGCAGATGGCGTCGTCGCCGGTGGCGACGCTCTGGCTTTCGCGGACGGCGGCGTTGGCCTCCGCCTCGGCGGCCAGCTGGGTGCGGTCCAGCGGGTAACGGTCGGAATCCTCGGTGCCGATGGTGATGCCGAAGCTGCCGTACACCTCCGGGATCTCGTGGGTGGAGTAGAAGGCTTTGAACAGCTGGATGCGGCCGTTCTCGGCAATGGCGCCGGCCCAGGAATCCGGCTCGTCGGTATGGGGCTGACGGTTGAGGATGGCATAGCACATGGCCACCGCAAAGTCCCTGTCGCTGAAGCGGGACTGCTCCATCTCCTGTGGGCTGAAGAAAAAGCTCTGGGCCAAAAGGGCAAAGGTCGTATCCCCGTTACGCAGCGCGTCGGCCCAGAAGGTCACCTCGGCCTCCGGGGCCTCGGCGCCCTCGGCGTACCAGTACAGGCGGCGGACGTAGTTTTCCAGCGTGTTCTCGGCCAGGTCCTCGCGGTAGACCGGCGTGGAACCGGTATCCCCGGGATCTTCGGCGTCCGCCTGGGCGTCCCCGCCGGAAGATTCGGCCTCCGGCGCGCCGTGGGCGGGCCCGGCTGCATCGGTGGTCAGGGCGGCGCCGCCGGCCTGCACCGCAGTCTGCGCGGCGGCGGTGCTCTCCGCCGCCTGGGGCTCGGCCGTGCCGCCGGTCATGGCAGTGCCCAGCATGGTGCTGTTCAGCGCCAGCGTCAGCGCCAGGCAGGCGGCCAGGTAGCCGGCTTTCCACAGCGCGGGGCGGGGCAGGGCCAGCCGCCTGCCGGGGATGCACAGCACCAGCAGCGCCAGCGGCAGGTAGACCGCCTTGCCGGGGCACATCAGCAGGCCGGCGGCGGCCAGGGCGGCCAGCAGCTTGCGGCCGGGGGCTTCGGGCGCAAAGGCCGCCTGCATCGCCAGCGCCGCAAAGGCAAAGCACAGCCCCAGCAAAAGCGAGTCCCGGCTGAAGGACGCCGCCAGATGCAGCGTCATGGGCAAAAGCGCCGCCGCGGCAAACACCCGCCGGCCAAAGGGCGTGTATTTGACCGCCGCCGCGGCCAGCAGCGCAAAGCAGGCCAGGTTGGCCAGCCGGCCCAGCACCAGCGCTGGCACAAAGCCCAGCCGCAGCACAAAGGCCAGGAACACCGCCGCCGCGCTGGGCAGGTAGAGCAGCGGGTTCTCGTCGGTCTGGGCCTCCTGATACTCGGCATGGCTGTCGAACGCATCGGGCGAGAGGGTGAACAGGTCATCGGCAAAGGCCTGCCAGGCCCACACGGTGGTGCCGGTCTCCTGGTCCTGCAGGGCCGCGTTCACGTCGTGCTCGCGGCGGTAGCTCATGCTGATGGGCACGTGCCCCATCTGCCAGTCCTCGTCCGAGAGCACATTCGCCCACCGGCAGGCCAGCGTGAAGGACTGGTTGATGTGGTATTTCTCGTCCGGCGCGCCGTAGGGCGGGATGACGACGGTGTACGCCACGCCCAGCGCCAGCACCAGCACAAAAACCAGGCGGTGCAGCGCAAATCTGCCCCGCAGCGCGCTGCGCACGCCAAAGAACACCACCGCCAGCGCCAGTGCCGCCGCCAGCCAGTAATACAGCGTCAGAAACCCGCCGATCTGCCGGTAGGTCACCAGCAGGGCCAGCGTGCCGTCGATCTCGGCGCCGTCCACAGCGGCGTTTTGCTGCCACAGCGCGGTGGCGGCGGAGTGCCCCACACTCAGCCGACCGGCGCCCTCATAATGGGGCGTCAGCGTGACGGTGTAGCTGCGGCCCTCGCCGCCCGTTACGGTGCGGTCCAGCCCCAGGCCGGTGTACTGGCCGGGCAGGATGGCGGCCATGTCTCCGGTGCTTTGGGCCAGCACCTCGCCGGTGGCGGCGTCGGTCAGCGTCAGCTCCAGCGTGCCGGCGGGCTGCTCGCCCTCCACGCCAAAGACGAAGGCCATGGCAATCAGGTCGTCGTCAAAGGCAAAGGTCTGGCTGACGCTTTGCTCCACCGTGGTGTAGGCCGAGTAATCGTCGCTGATGCGGGCGGACAGCGCCTTGCTGCCCTGGCCCCGCACCGCAGTGTACCAGGCCAGGACAAAAACGGCAAAGCACACCGCCGCGGCCGCCAGGGCTGCAAGGGTGTGCCGGTGCTGTTTGAAGGTCTGTTTCCAGTTTGCCATAGCTGCTCCTTCAATTTATCTGGGATTTGTCCGGATCTGTCTGGCCGGATAGGGCCGGGAAAGGTGGCGGAAAGGCCGGTCAGCCGCCCAGGCGCACGCCGAAAGCCGCTTCCACCGCGGCGGCCCAGCGGCCGTCCCGGCGCAAAATCGCCTCCACCGCGCCCCGCACTGCGCTCTCGCCGCCCTTTTGGGGCAGGCGGCAGTCCGCGCGGGCGGCCACCTCTGGCGCGGCGTCGGCCGGGCAGGCAACAAAGCCGCACAGCGCCATGGCGGCCAGGTCGTTCAGGTCGTCGCCGCAGTAGGCGACCTCCTCTGTGCCATAGCCCTGCTTTGCCATAAAGTCCCGCAGAAACGCGGCCTTATTGTGGACATCCTGGTACAGGTATTCCACTTTCAGCTCGGCGGCGCGGCGGCGCACGGCCTCGCATTCCCGGCCGGTGCAGATCATCACCTGCATGCCCGCCGCATGGGCCAGCACGATGCCCGCCCCGTCCTTGATGGCAAACTTTTTCAGCTCGTTGCCGTTGGCGTCGTAGTAGACGCCGCCGTCGGTCATGGTGCCGTCCACGTCCAGAACCAGCAGCCGGATCATCCGCGTCACATCCTTGTCATCGTTTTCAGCATGCCCCAAATTCCCTGCTGCAGGTGTTCAGGCCTGTTCGTAGGCGCTGGGGGTCACAAAGGTCACCGGCAGCCCGCAGCTGCGGATGGCCTCGGCCATGGCGGCGTGGAAAGCCGGCCCGCGCCCGGTGTGGGCGTGCAGGCTGGCGTCGGCGTAAGCGGGCCGGCCGGCCGTGTAGCCGTCGGCGCCGGCCAGCAGCACCGCCTTTGCGCCGCACTGTGCCAGCAGCCGCAGCAGCATCACCACGCTGTTGCCGCCTTGGGCAAAGGTCCCGGCCACCCGGTCGTAGCCCACCACGCAGCTCTGTGCGGGCTGCACCTGGGGGCGCAGGTTGCTGGTCAGGATCACCGGGCAGGGGAAAGCGGACATCTTGTCCAGCCGCTTGGCGTTGGTAAAAAAGGCATAGTCCGGCGTCAAAAACTCCGGCACAAAGTTGGCCGAGACCATCGCGTCGGCGTCCGCGCCCCGCAAAGCGGCCACGCGGGCGCGGGTATCCGGGTCGGCCAGGGTGGCGCCGGGGGCCAGCACCAGCACCCGCCTGCCGGCAAAGGCGGCTTTCAGGCTTTCCAGCGCCGCGGCGTCGTCCACCCGGCGGCTTTGGTATTCCCGGTACAGCCGGTCGGCGTAGGCCTTGTCAAAGGCGGTCTTTTTGCCGGGCTCGATGCCGGAAAGAATGTGGTTGATGTCCCGGTTGGTCAGATCGCCCTTGGCCAGGTAATGCTCGGCATAGTTGCGGTGCAGGTTGTACCGCGCCGACAGGAAATAGGCCGGGGTGTAGCCCCATTGGGTCTCGCCCTTGATGGGGGCGATGTAGTCCTGGATGGCGTCCATCAGCTCGTCGATGTCATAGTGGGCGCCCAGGGTATCGTTCATATAGTCGGCCACCAGCTCGATGGGCAGGTTGCCGGGGATGCGGCCCATGCCCATCAGGCTGGCGTCCACGGTGGTGTCCCGCTGCAGGTGCTTGTCGATAAACTCCTGCGCCAGACAGAAGCTAAGCGCCATGTTCTCGTGCAGGTGCAGGCCCACCCGGATGCCGGGGTCGAGGTTGTGGTCCACCAGGCTGACGATGCGCTCCAGATCCCGCCGCCGCATGCTGCCAAAGGTGTCCACAATGGAAAACTGGTAGGGCAGGATGGCGTTGACCTGGTCCAAGATCCACAAAATATCCTTGTCGGCGTAGCCCATGATGTTGATGGGGTTGATGGACAGCTTGTACCCGCGGGCCTTGACCTCGCGGGCAAAATCCATGCCGTCGCGGATGTCGTAGTCGTGGGCGGTGATGCGGATCATCTCGATGCCCTGGCCGGAGTATTCGCTCAGCTTGGAAATATCGTAGTTGGAGCGCATGGCCATGCCGGAGTACATGGTGCCGCGGGGGTCCTCCGGCAGCAGGCGGTTCAGCTCCTCGATGGTGTTGCAGACGGTGACGTCGGGGTCGTACTCGCCCACATTGCGCAGAAAGCCGACTTCCACAATATCGGTGCCGGCGCGGGTCAGCGTGCGGATGATCTGGCGGGCCGGGGCAAAGCCCCAGCGCCAGTCGTTCACATAGCCGCCGTCGCGCAGGGTGCAGTCCAGAAGTTTGACGTTGGGCATGGTGGGATCTCCTTTCACTCCGCCTGTTCGCCCCGCTCCTGCAATATGCGGGAGACCAGGGCCAGGTCCTTGGGGGTGTCCACGCTGACGGTCTTGTAGGGGCTGACAATAGCGTGCACCTTGTGGCCGTTTTCCACAAAGCGCATCATGTCGTTTTCCTCGGCCTTTTCCAGCAGCGACTTGGGGGTGTCGTGGTAGAAGGCCAGCGCCCGGCGGCTGTACAGCTGGATGCCGGTGACCTTCTCGTACTCGAAGTCCAGCGTGCCTTTGGGGTAGGGGATGGGGCTGCGCGAGATCATCAAAATCTCCCGCGCAGCGTTGGTGACCACCTTCTGGTTGGAAAAGTCCACCACGTCGGCGGGGTGCTCCATGACGTTGGTCAGCACCGCCACGTAGTACGGGTCCTGCGGCAGCGTTTTGGGCAAAATCAGGTCAAAGGCCGCGGCGTTGATCAGCGGCTCGTCCCCCATGACCTGCAGATAGAGGTCGGCCTCCAGTTTTGTGCTGACCTCCCAGATGCGGCCGGTGGGGGTGTCGTGGTCGGGGCTGGTCATGCAGTAGTCCATGCCGTAAGCCTTGCAGGCGTCGGCGATGCGCTCGTCGTCGGTGGCGACGACCACGCCGGAGAGCGCCGGGCACTTTTTGGCTTCCCGCCAGACCCACCAGATCATGGGCCGGCCCAAAATATCCGCCAGCGGCTTGCCCGGCATGCGGGAGCTTTGATACCGCGCGGGGATGACTGCGATGGTTTTCATGGTAACACCTCGGATCTGTGATGCGAAAAACAATGTGGTGCGCCGGGGGGAGCCCGGCGGGGGCGTCTCCGCTTAAAGCCTCCCCTGCAAGGGGAGGTGTCGCCCCAGGCGACGGAGGGGTGCGGCATCTTGCCTTGCGAGTATACTTCTGGGCAGACGCAAGCCCCCCCGGCGGGCGTGAACGCCCGCCCTACAATGCGGGGCAAACGGGTGGCGGGACCGGGGACGACAGGCTGCCGCCCCCTCGTAGGGGCCGATGATTTCATCGGCCCGTAAGGTCCGCGCCGCCGCAAGGTTTCCGGGACGATGCGAGCATCGTCCCCTACGCAAGGCCGGTGCGGCTTGTATTGCTTGCCGGTCTCGGCAGGGCGCTCCCAATGGTTTGTAGGGCGGGCGATTTCGCCCGCCGCCCGGCCTTGCGATATGACAGGCCCTTGCGGTGCGGCGCTTATACAAAACCGCAGCGTTCCTCTGCCGCAAACTTCCCCGGCGGGCGTGAACGCCCGCCCTGCATTGCAGGGCAAACAGGCGGCGGGACCGGGGGCGGCAGGCTGCTGGTGCTGCGGCGGTCAACCCGCTGCCATCGCCTTGGCCTCCTCCAGCCCGATGAAAATATTCTCCTCTGCCGCGGTGAATCCCCGCAGCACCCAGCTCTGCACCGTCACGGCGCGCTTGAATTTGCCGGGCAGGCAGAAGTTCAGCACCTCGCTGGGCATGGTGCGCTCCAAAACCACCGCGTCGGGGAACAGCGCCCCGTAGTCGGTCTCGTCCCGCGGGTGGGTCTTGATATACAGCGGGCCGTCGGCGTATTTGGCCGCCACGGCCCGGAACATCGCGTTCTGCTCGGCCTGGGTCATCAGGCCGTCGGCCACGAAGCTGCGGGGCAAAAGCAGGGTGGCGTTTGCCAGCGCGGCGGGGTCGTCGGGCAGCGGCCGGGTCAAAAACACCCCGCGCACCGCGGCTTTCTCGGCGGGGGCCAGGCTTTCCAGCAGCGCCTTTTTCGAGAAAGCAGCCAGCTTTTCCGGCGGGAAAATGCGGCACTTTGCCGCGTCCTCGCTCTCCACCGCCCGGCAGCAGGGGCTGTCGCCCCAATAGAGATAGCCGCGGCCCTTCTGCCGGGCGGCAAAGTCCGGCGCGGCGCGCTGCTCGTCCAGCAGGTGCTGGTCGGGGTCCAGCGTGCCGCCCACCGTGTCCTCGCAGAGCGTATACCCCGCCCGCAGGTCCTGCAAATACCGCCCCAGCGCGCTCCAGTCGTTGCAGATATAGATGGCGCTGTACCGGGCCGGGTCCAGCTTCAGGCCGCACTGGCGCTCGAACATACGCCGGCCCTGCCAGTGCTGCAGCGGCCCGGCGGGGGCGATGCCGGGGCAAAGGCGCTCGTCCGCGATCTGCACCCCGGCAAAGGCGCCGCAGGCAACCAGCTTTTCCGCCAGCCGTTCGGCGCCAGGAACCTGAGCCGACAGCACCGCCGCCTGGTCGCCGCCCGCCCGCAGCGCCCGCACCAGCGCGATCAGCACATGGTAGGCGGTGTGGCAGATGTAAAGGTCCGGCTTTGCCATCCCTCAGCCCTCCGTTTCGGTGCCCAGCAGCCTGACGGCGGGGAAGTGTACCCGCCCCCAGCCCGCCGCCCAGGTGGGCATGGACAGGTCGGCGCTGGTCACCTCAAAGGCAAACTCGGTCACCGGCTTGTCCAGGCAAACGGCCTGGGCCAGCGCGCCGTCAAAGATGTCCAGGTAGAAGAAATACTGCCCCTCGCCCAGCAGCGACGGGTCGAACTCGAACTCGGTGGCGTACAGGCGGCCCGGCTCGGCCGCGCCCAGGTTGACCGGGTGGGTGATGCCCACCGGCGTGGAATCCCGGTAATGCAGGTTCATCTTCAAATTGACGCCGGCAAACGGCTCCGACACCCGCCAGGTGATGCGGATGCGCATTTTCTCGGTGTCGGCAAAGACGCTGGATTCCTTGCCCGCAAAGTCCAGGCTTTCCAGCCGCAGCCGCTTGCCGGCGCTCTGGTTCATGCGGGAGACGTCCTTCAAGTCGTAGTGCACCACGTTCACGTCGGTGGTGTCCATATAGATGGCGATGGCCTGCTCCACGTCGCCGTCAAAAATGACGCGGCCCTTGTCCAGCACCACGCAGCGGGTGCACAGCTGCCGGATGGTGGACATGTTGTGGCTGACGTACAGCACCGTGCGGCCCTCCTGGCCGGCCACGTCGCTCATCTTGCCCAGGCATTTCTGCTGGAACTTCATGTCGCCCACGGCCAGGACCTCGTCCATGACCATGATCTCGCTGTCCAGGTGGGCGGCCACCGCAAAGGCCAGCTTGACGAACATGCCGCTGGAATACCGCTTGACCGGCGTGTCGATGAACTCGCCACACTCCGAAAAAGCGATGATCTCGTCCACCTTGGCGTCGATCTCGGCCTTGGTCATGCCCAAAATCGCGCCGTTCATGTAGATGTTCTCGCGGCCGGTCATCTCGTTGTTGAAGCCGGTGCCCACCTCCAGCATGCTGGCGACGCGGCCTTTCAGCCGGATCTCGCCCTCGGTGGGGGCGGTGATGCGGGACAGGATCTTCAAAAGCGTGGACTTGCCCGCGCCGTTGCGGCCAATGATGCCCAGCGCCTCGCCCTGGTAGACGGTCAGGTCCACGCCGTTTAAGGCCATAAAGGTCTGGCCGAACAGCCGCTGGTCGGTGCCGATGACGGTGTTGGGGTCCTCCTTGCCGCGGACGCGGGCCCACCAGCTTTGCAGGTCGTGGGTCAGGGTGCCGCCGCCGATCTGGCCCAGCTTGTATTGCTTTTTCAGCCCCCGCACTTCAATGACGGGGTTTTTCTCGGTAACAGACATGGCGGCCCCCTTACACGGTATCCATAAAGGTTTTCTCAATGCGGCTGAACAAAATCACGCCGATAAACAGCGCCGCCGCCGTGAACACCAGGCTGTAAATGAACATGCCCATGTCCGCCGAGCCGGTGCCCAGCGTGGCGGTGCGGAAGATCTCCACCGGGGCGGTCATGGGGTTCAGGCGCATCAAAAAGGCAAGGCGCGGGCTGTTGCCCAGGGTGGACAGCGGGTAGACCACGGGGGAGACGTACATCCACAGCTGCACGCCGAAGCTGACCGCGATGGCCAGGTCCCGGTACTTGGTGGTCAGGCTGGAGACAATGATGCCCACGCCAAGCCCCAGCAGCATGACCTGCACGATCACCACCGGCAGCGCCCACATCCAGGCGGTCAGGTGCATTTCGGCGCCGGTGGCCCAGAAATACAGCCAGAAGATCACATACATGGCCGCCTGGATGGCAAAGTTGATCAAACTGGTCAGCACCTGGCTGATGGGCATGGTCAGGCGGGGAAAATACACCTTGCCGAACACCTGGCTGTTGGCCACAAAGGTGTTGGCGGTGTTGTTGATGCAGCTGGCAAAAAAGGTCCACACCGTGTTGCCTGCCATGTAGAACAGGAAACTGGGGGTGCCGTCGGTGGAAAGCCCGGCGATGCCGCCGAACACCACGTTGAACAGCACACTGGTCAAAAGCGGGTTCAAAAGCACCCAGGCGGGGCCGAGGATGGTCTGTTTGTACAAGACCGCAAAGTTGCGCTTGACGAACATGACGATCAGGTCGCGGTAGCGCCACAGCTCCCGCAGGTCGATGTCAAACCAGCCGGTGCGGGGGCGGATGATGGTGGTCCACCCGCCCTGGGCGGCGGAGGGGTTGGAATGTTCCGACATAAAGTTTCTCCCTGGATGTGATGGGGTGTGATGGTGCGTTGCGGTGCGCCGCGGCGGCGTTTGGCGGCGCCCGGCGCAGCGGCCCGGCCCGCCGTATCCGGCAGGCCGGGGGCGCGGGATTCGATACCCGCCTTATTGTACCATGTACGGGGCAAAATTACAAACCCGGCGCCTTCTGCGCGGTTCCAAAAGAAACCAAGGCCGCAAAAACGGCAGGCTGCCGCCGTCAGGGCGCGGTTGACCCTGCCGGCGCAAGGTGGTACACTAAAGGGCAGAAAAAGACAAACCCCCGCGGACGCCGGTACATGGCCGGGCCGCACAGCAAGGCAGAGCACGCTCTGACAAGGAGGAACCGCCATGTTTACCCTGCCCCAACTGGCGCTGGGCTTTGTGATCGCCCTGGTGCTGATCGTTGCCGAATACTTCCTGACCGTCAAGATGCGCAGCCCACTGTGGGGCGGCATTTTGCCGCTGGCGGTGCTGCTGCTGACGGTATGCGCCTTTACCGTCTGGGAGCTGCCGCTGGACATGCAGACCATCATGCCCTTTGGCATTTTGAACATCCTGCTGTTTGGCGAGTGGAGCAGCGGCCGCCAGGCCTGGATGGAGCTGCACCAAAACGACCGGCCCGACACCGGCAAGCGCCCCTGACGCAAAGCCCCCGGCAATATGACCGCACCCGCCGCCCGGCGGCTCCCCACAGAGCTGCCGGGCGGCGGGTGTTTGCTTTTTTTGTAAACGGCTGGCGGGGGATATGGCGGCAGGGGGCCTTCCGGGGTGCTGTGCGACCCTGTCCGCCGCCGACCTGTGCGCAGGGGCCGATGATCTCATCGGCCCGCGAGGTCTGCGTCACCGCAAGGCACACGGGACGATGCAAGCATCGTCCCCTACGAAGCGCAGGGCAAGGTCCTGCCCGACTTTACAGGATATTTCCGCCGCAAAGCGGCAATGCACCCCTTCGTCTGCGCCTTGCGGCGCATCCACCTCCCCTTGCAGGGGAGGCTTTATAGAGAGCCTGCCGCCCAGAAGGCTCCCCTGTAAGGGGAGCTGGCGGCGTCAGCCGACTGAGGGGTGCCGCACCTGACCTTGCCAATACCCTTCCGGTTCGCCGCAAAACTTCCCGGCCTTGCGGCATTACAGGACCCCACGGTGCGGTTCTTACACAAAACCGCAACGCCACCCCTTCGCCTCCCGGCGGGCGTGAACGCCCGCCCTACAATGCGGGGCAAGCGAGAGGTGGGACCGGGGACAAAACCTGGCGCTGGGTTCCGGGACGATGCAAGCATCGTCCCCTACGCAAGGCCGGTGCGGCTTGTATCGCTTATCGGTTTTGGCGGGGCATTCCCAATGGTTTGTAGGGCGGGTGATCTCGCCCGCCGCCCGGCCTTGCGATATGACAGGGCCGGGCGGTGCGGCACTGATACAAAAACGCAGTGTTTCTCTGCCGCAAGCTTCCCCGGCGGACGTGAACGCCCGCCCTGCAATGCGGGGCAAACGGGCGGCGAAATCGGGGCGGCAGACTGCCGCACACACTGGTACAGGGGCCGGGGCCTGGCCATCGGCCCTGCCGTCAGGGCAGGGGCGGGGCGTAG
>HBJMC02800__coassemble_466_pt1 | contig 16287 bp, 13 predicted proteins | sample HBJMC02800__metabat2_low_PE_013 | metagenome-assembled genome bin HBJMC02800 | reverse complement strand
TTCCCTCACGAGCGTCCGTGAGGCCATAAAAATGCGGTAATGTTCGATAACAGCCCATAACACCTTTGCATGGATAAATTGGCGTATTTTCAAGGGTTTTCGGGGGTTTAATAACACCCGATAACGCCTCTCGGAAGGTGGTGAAATTTCAAAGGGCTAATTCAACTTTCTCGCAAAAGGCAAAGCAGCGGCCCCGGCGTTTACAGCAGGCGGCGCACGGGCGCTTGCTTTTGTGCGGCGGCTTCCCCGGCGCCGGCAGCGCCTGCCCCGCCGCACATTCCATGACAAATTCCTACTGAATCAGTGTAGCATCGACATGTGGGGGTGTCAATACCGGCGGGGCAAAATCTGCGGCCGGGGCGCGGCGGCCGCGGGCCTCAAAAACTGCACAAAAAAGGACGCCCACCCGCAAAAGGGGTACACAAAACGCCGAAAATGCAAAATATACATTGACAATGCAGGTTTTATGCAGCATACTGGTAAGGTCACCGGATAGTCGGGGAGGGTCCGGCCCGGTGGCTGCACATGAAAAGTCATGGAAAAGTTTTGAGAAGAAACAAGAGGGATAACGACATGAAAAAACTGACTGCACTTTTGCTGGGCGCCGCCATGGCGTTCAGCCTGGCCGCCTGCAGCGGCACCGATTCCAGCAGCTCGGAGAGCACCGCGCCCGAAAGCTCCTCCGCCGCTGAGGACACCTCCAGCGAGGCTTCCGGCGAGGAGGCCTCCAGCACCGCCTCCGCCGAGACCGCTTCCTACGACGTGGAGACCGTCGAGGACGGCGTGCTGATCATGTCCACCAACGCCGCTTTCCCGCCGTACGAGATGACCAACGACGCCGGCGAGTTTGAGGGCATCGACGTGGAGATGGCCGGCGAGATCGCCAAGCGCCTGGGCCTGGAGCTGCAGATCGACGATATGGACTTTGACGCCGCTCTGCTGGCGGTGCAGCAGGGCAAGAGCGACATCGCCATGGCCGGCATCACCATCACCGAGGACCGCCTGGTCAACATGGACTTCTCCAACACCTACGCCAACGGCGTACAGTCCGTCATCGTGCCGGAAGGCTCCGACATCACCAGCCCCGACGACCTGGCCGGCAAGCTGGTCGGCGTGCAGCGCGGCACCACCGGCTATACCTTCTGCATCGACGAGTTTGGCGAGGACGCCGTGGCTCCCTTTGACAACGGCAACACCGCCGTGCAGAACCTGGTCTCCGGCAAGGTGGACGCCGTGGTCATCGACAACGCCCCCGCCCAGGAGTACGTGGCGGCCAACCCCGGCCTGACGATCCTGGACACCGCCTTTGCGGACGAGGATTACGCCATCGGCGTGGCCAAGGGCAACACCCAGCTGCTGGATGCCATCAACAGCATCCTGGCCGAGATGGAGGCCGACGGCACCACTCAGGCCATCATCGACAAGTACATCTCCGCTGAGTGATCGGCGGCCCTGTGCGGGACGCGCAGGCGTTTGCGCATAAGCACAGCAGGGGGGCGGTCTGGCAGGCATGGGCCTGCGCTTTCCGGCAGACGCCGGAGCAGGGCCGCTCTCCTTTTGCTGTATCTTTCCCTAAATCCCCAAACCGAACCGCCGGTAGCTGCCGGCAGGAAAATAAAATCGACCGTTCAGAAAGGTGGAGGTGGACATGGACCTGGCCGCACAGTTTGAGGCGTTGTCCGAACTGGCCCGCAGCGGCGGCGAGCTGACCTTCTGGCAGGATTTCTTCGTCAAATTCTACCAGGCATTCATCGAATCCGACCGCTGGCTGCAATACCTGGAAGGCGTGGGCACCACGCTGGTGGTCACGGCGGCGGCGCTGGCTCTGGGCGTTATCCTGGGCAGCGTGGTGGCGTTGGTGCGCGTCACCCACGACCAGCAGCGTACCGGGCACGAAAACCCGGTGCTGGGCTTTTTCAACCTGATCTGCAAGGTCTACTCCACCGTCATCCGCGGCACCCCCATGATGGTGCAGCTGCTGATCATGAGCATGGTGGTGTTTGCCTCCAGCCGTGACTTCACGCTGATCGGCGCGCTCAGCCTGGGTATCAACTCCGGCGCTTATGTGTCCGAGATCATCCGCGGCGGCCTGATGGCGGTGGACCCCGGCCAGATGGAGGCCGGCCGCAGCCTGGGCCTGAACTACACCACCACGATGTTTTTGGTGGTGGTGCCCCAGGCCATCAAGTCGGTGCTGCCGTCGCTGGGCAACGAGTTCATCATCCTGCTTAAAGATACCTCGCTGATCACCGTCATCGGCGGCAAGGAGCTGCTGTACGCGGCCCAGGGCGTTATGAACCGCACCTACGAGGCCATGTTCCCGCTATTGGGCACCGCGGCCATCTATCTGGTGCTGGTCATGATCTTTACCTGGCTGCTGGGCAAACTGGAAAGGAGGCTGAGGCAGAGTGATCGTCGCTGAAAATTTGCAGAAAAGCTACGAGGGCCTGGACGTTCTGCGGGGCGTCAGCCTGACCGTCAACAAGGGCGACGTGGTCTGCCTGGTTGGGCCTTCCGGCTGCGGAAAGTCCACCTTTCTGCGCTGCCTGACCCGGCTGGAGGAGCCCACCGGCGGCAAGGTCTACCTGGACGGCGTCGAGGTCACCGAGAAGGACATCGACAAGACCCGCGCCAAGATGGGCATGGTGTTCCAGCACTTTAACCTGTTCCCGCATCTGACGGTCAAGCGCAACATCACGCTGGCGCCCACCCGCCTGCACCGCATGACCAAGGACCAGGCCGACAAGCGCGCCATGGAACTGCTGGAACGCATCGGCCTGGCGGACAAGGCGGACGCCTACCCCAGCTCGCTGTCCGGCGGGCAGAAGCAGCGCATCGCCATCGCCCGCGCCCTGGCCATGGACCCGGAGGTCCTGCTGTTTGACGAACCCACCTCCGCCCTGGACCCTGAGATGGTGGGCGAGGTGCTGGAACTGATGAAGGAGCTGGCCCGCGGCGGCATGACCATGGTGGTGGTCACCCACGAGATGGGCTTTGCCCGCGAGGTGGCCAGCCGCGTTATCTTTATCGACGAGGGTGTCGTCAAGGTGGACAAGCCCCCGCAGGAGTTCTTTGCCGACCCGGAGAACGAGCGCCTGAAAGCCTTTTTGTCCAAGGTGCTGTGACCCCGGCAGGGCTTTGAAAAGCCGAACCAAAATCAGCAAGCGCCCGGCGCTTTCCCGAAAAAAGGGAACGCGCCGGGCGCTTTTGTGCCTTCTTGAAAAACGATCAGCGGATGAAGTTTGTCCGCGCCGCGTTTTCGGCTTCCGGCTGCCGGATGCCGGCGGCCTTGCCGGCCTCGATGCATTTCAGCAGCCAGGCCATGTTGCGGCCCAGGTTGCGCATGACCTGCATGCCCTCGGCGTCCTGGCGGGCTTCCTCGGCGTTGGAGCCGTGGACCATCGGCCAGTAGGTGGAGTTCACCAGCGGCATCTCCAAAATGCCGGGGACTTTCATCATGGCGTCCAGCGCGGTGGTGGTGCCGGCCCGGCGGGCGCTGGTGACCACGGCCGCCGGCTTGCGGCGCAGATACCGCCCGGCCGAGTAGCTCAGCCGATGCATAAAGCCCAGCATGCTGGCCGCGGCGGTGGCGTAGTGCACCGGCGCGCCGAACACGATGCCGTCGGCCTTTTCCACCAGCGGCAGCACGTCCGCCGGCGGCCCGCCGAACACGCACTTGCCGGCCCTGGCGCAGCCGCCGCAGCCCACGCAGCCGCCTACCGGCGCCTTGCCGATGTGGTAGATGGTGGTCTCGATGCCGGCTTTTTCCAGTTCGGCCGCCACCTCGCTCAGCGCGGCCCAGGTGCAGCCCTTCTCGTGCGGGCTGCCGTTGATCAAAAGAACATTCATACAGCATGACCTCCTGTGTGCGGGGCGGCGTCCGCCCTGCCGTTTTGTATGCGGTACGCTATTATTATAGCACGCCGTGCAAGCGGCGTGCCCAGCGTGCCGAGAAACCCGACACGCTGCAAAGGGGGCAACCGCCGCACACCGCCGCGCCGGCAATTTCTGGATTTTACACAGGGACGGCCTGTTACAGCATTGTAATTTTTTCGACAACATGATACCATATATACATATGATTTTCCCCCGGACAAGGCCGGGCGCCCGCCCGGCGCCGCGGGCTGTATCCGCCTGCGGGCGCATATAGATAGGTAGCCCCCGCGCCCGCCCTGCCACAAGCCCCACAGAAAGGAACCCCCAGCCGTGAAAACCACCTATCGCAAACGCAACCAACCCCCCCGCCGCAGAAACCTTCTGCCTGTGGCGGTGCTGCTTGTCGTGCTTGTGGCGGCGGCCATCATTGCGGTGGCGCTGCTGACCGGGCGGGACACCAGCGCCCCGGCGGTGCCCGATACCGGCACCAGCGCCGGCGCCTGGATGAAAAACGAAAACGGCTACTACTTCAATAACGCCGGCGAGGTGATCCTGCCCGCCACCCTGAAAGGCATCGACGTGTCGCAGTACCAGGGCGAGATCGACTGGCAGAAAGCCAAGGATGCCGGCATCGATTTTGCCATCATCCGCTGCGGCTACGGCAGTGAGTGGAACGGCGAGGGAGAGTACAACCAGGACGACCCGTACTGGGAGCGCAACGCCGACGCCTGCACCGAGCTGGGCATCCCCTTCGGCGTCTACCTGTATTCCTACGCCACCACCGAGGAGATGGCCCGCAGCGAGGCCACCCACGTGGCCCGGCTGCTGGGTCTGATCGAGCCGACGGTGGAGGGGCTGCCCAGCTACACCCATAAGAATTACCAGCTGAGCTACCCCGTCTACTACGACCTGGAGGACAAGGCCATCACCGGGCTGTTTCCGGAGGAGATGGCCGCCATCACCGCCGCTTTCTTTGACCAGCTGGAGCAGTACGGCTACACCGGTCAGCAGGGGCTGTATGCCTCGCTGAACTGGGTGCGCGCCCGCTTCGACGACCCTGCCTTCGATCCCTGGCGGGACAATTTGTGGATCGCCCGGTTCAACACCAGCCTGGGGTATACCGGCACCTACTCCATGTGGCAGGCCACCTACCAGGCCCCCGGCGCTGACTACGGCGTCCAGAGCGAGACGGTGGACATCGACTTTGTGATGGAGGAGCTGACCTTTACCGGCATCACTGACGCAGCCGGCGATACGGTGACGCCCACCTTTACCAACGATACCTACAAATGCGAGCTGGCCCTGGGCCAGCGGGGCGACAAGGCCACCCTGGTCACCGACGAGCCGGACGAGGAAAGCGGCGGCCAGCGCATCTACTGGACCAGCAGCGACGAGGATGTGGCCACCGTCAGCCGCAATGGCGTGGTCACCGCCCGGGGCGACGGCCAGTGCACCGTCACCGCCACGCTGGCGGACGGCCGCACCTGGGCCAGCTGCGTGGTGCGGGTGGGGGATATCACGGTGCCTGTCTTTGCCACCGGAAACCTGCGGGGCACCATCTCCACCGATACCCTCAGCCTGGCCGACGTGGCCGCCCTCAAGGTCACTGACCCCGACGCCCTGCTGATCGACGCCGGCGGCAGCCTGCAGGGCAGCGAGGCCACCAGCCTGACCGGCGGCATGGATATGACCTCCGCCTTTGGCGATGTGGGCTACGACCTGCAGTGCTTTGACGCCTCCGACCTGGCCTTTGGCTACGAGCGCCTGCTGGAGGATGTGGTCACCGCCAGCGGCGAGTCGCTGGCTTCCAACCTGCGGGATGCCGAGGGCGTGCCGCTGTTCTACCGCTCCACCAGCTGGAGCCGCAACCGCATCACCAACGGCATGAACGCGGTGCTCAAGGCCGCGGGCAAGCGCATCGGCTTCTTCTCGCTGGCCAGCCTGGGCACCTCGGCCGAGAGCGTGCATCTGTCTGCCGCCGACCTGGTCCAGACCGCATCGGAGCAGGTGGCAGCCCTGCGGGCCGAGAACGTGGACGCCATCGTCTGCGTCGTCGGTCCCGACACCGACTGCACCGACATTTTGGACGACCTGGCAGGCCTGGGCGTCAACGCGGTCATCGCCGGCGGCCTGACCGAAGCGCCCGCCGGCGCGCCGCTGACCGTGGTGCCCGCCGGCGGCGGACTGGAGGCGGTGGGACGCCTGCAGCTGACCTTTACCGCCCAGGGCACCGTGGAAGCGGCCGCCGATACGGTGTCTCCCGACGCGGCCGCCGCCCAGCAGCCCGGCGAGTACCAGACCGCCAGGGACGCGCTGGACGCGCTGGCCGCCGGCGACGAGGAAGTGCGCGCCCAGACGCTGTTCACCCACGAGGAGGGCAGCCGCACCATCAGCTTTGCCAACTATGTGGCCGAGACCTACCAGAGCCTTGCCGTGGACGACCAGGCCAACTGGCCGGCCGAGTACCAGGGCATGACGCCGGTGGCGCTGGCCGGCGGCGTGGGCGAGCTGCCGGCGGGCGAGGTGACCCGCGGCGCGCTGCTGGACGCCCTGCCCGCCCCGGAGCGGGTGCAGCTGGTGCTGACCACCGGCGCCATGTACGCCGAGCTGTTGGATTCCGGCGCCGTCGCTGAGACCTACACCGAAAGCCTGCTGTCCAAGGACATTGACCCCGAAAGCCAGGTGCTGCTGGTGACCGACACCGCCACGCTGCGCAGCCTGAGCGACCAGGGCTACACCGTCCTGCGGGACTACGGCGACGCCTTCTGGTGCGTGCGCATGGCCATCAACGACGCCACCGCCGGCTTTACCGAGAGCTTCACCCTGCCCGAAGCCCCCCGCTACGGTGTGGGACGCGGCGACGTGACCGGCTGACGGGCAGCCCCGGCGGCCGTGCGGCCGTACGGACAAAAACGATAGATGGGGATTGAGCGGGAAAGGACACCGAGTCGAACCCCGGCGGGCCAGCCTGCCGGTCAAAAAAGGAGGTCCTTGCATGAAACTGCAATTTCTGGGCGCTGCCCGCGAGGTCACGGGCAGCTGTACGCTGGTGGAGGCAGCGGGGCACCGCTTCCTGATCGACTGCGGCATGGAGCAGGGGAAAGACCTGTACGAGAACACGCCCCTGCCCTGCGCCCCGGCCGAGATCGAGGCCATTCTGCTGACCCATGCCCACATCGACCACTCCGGGCGCATCCCCTACCTGTACAAAAACGGGTTCCGCGGCCCCATCTATGCCACCGACGCCACCATGGACCTGTGCGAGATCATGCTGGAGGACTCGGCCCACATCCAGGAGCAGGAGGCCGAGTGGAAAAACCGCAAGGCCCAGCGCAGCGGCCGCGCCCCGGTGGAGCCGGAGTACACCACCCGCGACGCCGAGGAGGCCATGCGGCTGTTTGTGCCCCAGCAGTACAGCGACGGCCCGGTGCGCGTCTTTGACGGCGTGGAGGCCGAGTTCACCGACGTGGGCCACCTGCTGGGCAGCGCCAGCATCACGCTGCGCGTCACCGAGAACGGCCGCACCCAGACCATCGTGTTCTCCGGCGATATCGGCAACAAAAACCAGCCGCTGCTGCGCGACCCCCACTACCTGACCAACGCCGATTTTGTGGTGATGGAATCCACCTACGGCGACCGGGACCATCCGCCCCGGCCCGACTACCTGCGCGAGCTGACCGACGTGCTGCAGTCCACCTTTGACCGGGGCGGCAACGTGGTCATCCCCAGCTTTGCGGTGGGCCGCACCCAGGAGCTGCTTTACTTTATCCGGCAGATCAAGGCCGAGGGCCGCGTCCACGGCCACGACGGGTTCCCCGTCTATGTGGACAGTCCGCTGGCCAACCGCTCCACCACCGTTTTCCGCGAAAATTACAGCCAGTGCTATGACGAGGACGCCCTGGCCCTGATCCGCGCCGGGAAGAACCCGTTGTCCTTCCCCGGCCTGTGCATCAGCCAGACCAAGGAGGACTCCATTGCCATCAATGCCGACGCCACCCCCAAGGTCATCATCTCGGCGTCGGGCATGTGCGACGCCGGCCGCATCCGCCACCACCTCAAGCACAACCTCTGGCGTAAGGAATGCACCATCCTGTTTGTGGGCTACCAGGCCGCCGGCACGCTGGGGCGCGCCCTGCTGGAGGGCGCCGACGAGGTGCGGCTGTTTGGCGAGGATGTGCAGGTCAACGCCCAGATCCGGCAGATGACCGGGCTTTCCGGCCACGCCGACCGCACCGGGCTGGAACAGTGGATCGCCAGCTTTTCGCCCCGCCCGGCCTTTGTGTTCGTCAACCACGGCGACGACGATGTGGCCGAGACCTGGGCCGCCCACCTGCGCAGCGAGGGCTACACCGCTGCCGCGCCCTACAACGGCGCCGTCTACGAGCTGACCGGCGGCCACGCCCTCTGCCTGGAGCCGGGCATCCGGGAGCGCATCCAAAAACCCGCCGCCCCCGCCAAGGATGTGGTGCGCACCAGCCCGGCTTTCGAGCGGCTGGTCAACATGGGCAAGCGGCTGCTGGTGGTCATCGAGCACAACCGCGGCGGCGCCAACAAGGACCTGGCCAAGTTCGCCAGCCAGATCCAGGCCCTGTGCGACAAGTGGGACCGTTGAGCCCCCGCAGCGCAGAACCTGCAAAACCAAAAAGCAAAGCGAGCGCCGGCCCCTTTTTTCACAGGGGCCGGCGCTCCTTGGATATTGCCGTAAAGAACAGGCTGGACAGCGGACCGGTTTACTGCCCTGCGGAATATCCTTTCAATTCTTCCAGAAATTCCTGATACTCCTCCGGCGACCAGGTATAGGTTAGATCCTGCTCGGTATAATCCGCCGGGTCGTCCTGCATAAACCGATTGCCAATGTCGTATCCAAAACGGTTCAATACGGCTTCGGCAAATTCCCGGAAGAAAATGCCAATGCCGGTGATCACATTACCGTCCTCCACAACGGCTTTGTGAAGAAAATTCTCCGTTTCGACAAAGGGAAAAGTATCTGCAAGCTGCGTAAAGTAACCCGCAGTAAACTTTTTGCCCTTTAAGATGCCTGCTTTGGAAAGCAGCAGCGGCGCGGAGGAGATGGCGGCAAATACAATGGGGGAGCCGACCCCGTCCCGCAAAAACGAGATGAGTTTTTCGTCAAACAGAGCGGGCATCGGATTGACAGTCCCCGGCAAAATGACACAATCATAGTCGGTTATGCAGGCCTCCGCTACCGTCCTGGTCGGCAGAACCCGCAGGCCCTCCTCACTTCGATATTCCTTGTTCTCACTTGCGATAAAGTCGATCGTTTCTCCAAACCAAATTGTCAACGAGGAAGTTAGGCAGGTGATTTCTTGCAGAGAAAAATCAGGATATATGAGAACGGCAAATTTTCGCACGGGTATCCCTCCTTGAAAAGTTGGGAAATCTTTTGATTTCTACTATTATTATAGAATGGTGTGGGCGCTGAGGAAAAAGAACAGGAACACCATATCGTCCCAAGAAATGCGGTGCGGCGGCCGTACCGAAAAAAGGCCGCCGTACTTACACCAGCACGTCCTTGATCAGCAGTGAAAGCCCGCCGGTGGCGCTGTGGATAAATTCCACCGCCTCGTCGCTGTTGCACAGCTCGGCCGGGATCTTGATCTCGATGCCGCTCTCGGTGCGGAAACTGCGGCTGGCCATTTTGCGTATACGGGCGGGGCTGACAGTCACATGGTCGTCCTCGGCCACGCCGGCCTCGGCCAGCGCCTGCTCAAAGGCGGGGGCGGCCAGGGGGTAGCTTTCCCGCATGCGGGCGCGCACGTCCTCCACCGCGATGGTGTTGTCCACCGCCTGGTTGTGCACCATCAGGTCCACGGCGGTCTCGGTGCCGCCGTCAAAGGGCGGCACGTCGTCCAGCGCCTCCGGCTCCGGGTAAGCCTGGCGCACCGCCGCGGCGGCGGACTCGCACACCGCTTTCAGCTTGGCTTTTTCGGGCAGGGCCTGGGCGCAGCCAAACACCCGCGTGGACAGGTACACATCCTTTTTGCCGTCCATCTCGTACTTTTTCTCGATCAGGCGGATGCGGCAGCTGGCCCGGTCGATCAGCGCGGCCTCGTCCGCCTTGGGCGTGCCGGGCAAAAGCGTCCGCTGGGGGCTTAGGCCCGAATACCGGGCGTTGCCCAGCGTGCGGGTCTGGTGGGTGTAGCCGGGCTTGTAGTTCAGCTTCAGCACGCCCAGCCAGGGCACGCCCCCGGCCAGAAAATCCACCACCGCCAAATCGCCGGCGGGGATGGCCGGGTACTGCAGCATCTGCTCAAAGATCACGCCGGCGATGCGGCGGGACAGGTCGATGAGATCCTGGTTGCCCTGCAGCTCCTGGGCAAAGGCGGAATCGGGCAAAAAATCGCACTGGCGGCTGTCGTCGGCGGAAAAGGCCTTTTCCAGGCATACGGTGAAATACTCGGTCAGGTCGGCGTCCAGGTCGGCCTCCCGGTCCGACAAAAGCGGCTCCGACGCGCCGGTGTCCAGAATGTGATACACGACCCGTTTGACGTTCAGCTCCATGTGGATTCTCCTTATCCCTGTAATGCGGCCGCCCGCGGCGCAGGGCGGGCAGATTCACTTTCCAGTATAGCACATTTTGGCGGGTTTTGGTAGGCGGGCGGCGGTGTTTGTGCCATGTCTGCAGGATGTGCTATAATAAAAAAAGACTTTAAGGTGGGGAAGAAATGGCGACTTGGAGCGGTATCCGCAGAAAGCTGGAAATGGATTATCTGGCGCCGTGCCTGCGTGGACATATTCAATATTATGTCACGACGTACACCAACAGTCATGACCGAGAAGGGCGGGCGGCAATCCGGTATGACGGTAAGGAAATTCTGAAAGGATGCTACTGGAATAATTGGACCAAAGCAGAGCAATTTCCCAAAGATGAAACTTATGAGACACGAAAAAATATAGAGATGGCGTATATGGACGATACGGCACTGAAACTGGGAATTTTCGATCAGCGATGCTTTTATAGTGCTTTTGAGGAATTTGACAATCAAGCGATCGAGAAGAGCCTGCTGAGCCAAAACCTGCTTGTACGGATTTTTGCGCTGCTGGACCGGAGAGTGGGAAAACGAAAACTGATGCAGATGAGGGAGCCGATGAAAAGCCAACCGGAAATGGTTCGATTGTTTTATGACATTCGTGTTCGGGCAGAAGGTTTGTTGTGAGTGCTCAGATGAGGAACGCATAAGTGGTCGGATGGCGGCATATCCTAATAGCAGACCTTGCCTGCAAACGGCAAGCCAGCAAAGGAGGCATCTGCCATGTCTGACCCGAAACACGCGGCCCCGCCTGCCCCGGATGTGCCGCTGAACTCCGCCCGCGGCGAGACCCGCGGCCCCACCACGCCGGTGCCGCCCCAGGGCGCCGGCCCCGCGCCGGACGCCCGGCAGGGGGATGCCGGGGACCAGGCGTTTTTGTCCCGCACCATGCCCTCCCGCCAAAAGGCGGCCCGCGCATTTCTGAACGGCAGCGCCCCCGGCGTGCAGCAAAGCTATGCCCCCAACGCCGAGACCAGCACCGTGGAGGGCTGGGTGGAGGACGACGAAACGGTGGAGCGCCTGGCCCGCTGGCGGCGGGACGCGCCCTATGGCTAAATTCGCGGCCCTGCCGCCGCTGTATGCCGCCGCACAGGACAACAACACGGCCGGGGACGGTTTTGCAGCCGTCCCCGGCCGTTTGCGTGCCTTTGTGCCTGTGCGGGCGGCTACCCGGCGGCCCCGGCGGACTCCGGCTGCAGCAGGGTGCCGTCGGGGGCAAAGCTGCCGCTTTCCATCACGGTGTTCAGGTGGTCCAGCACGGCGGCGATCTCGCTCTCGTCGGTCAGCAGGCTGGTCACCCCGCCCGACTGGCGGCAGGGCAGCAGCCGGCAGGCGGGGGCGCCCTCCCCGTCGATGGACACCGTCAGCAGGGCGGTGTCCTCGGTCTCCATATTGAACCAGAAATTGCCCAGGCTGTAAAACACCGGCACGTCGCCCCGCCAGCCGGCCCCCTGCAAAATGTGCGGGTGGGCGCCCACGATCAGGTCGGCACCGGCCTCGGCGTAGGCGGTGGCCAGGTCGGTCTGGGCCTGCTCCAGCACCGTGGAGCCCTCGGTGCCCCAGTGGACGTAGACCACCACAAAGTCGGCGTTTGCTTTGGCGGTGCGGATGGCCTCCACCGTCTGGGCCGGGTCGTAGGTGTACAGCACGCCGGGGCTGTCCTCGGCGGCCTGGGGCGTCATGATGTATTTCTCCGCCCTGGTGGCCCCCACAAAGGCGATGGTCAGGTCGCCCGCAATAAAATACTGGGCCTGCTGCGCTTCGGCCAGGTTCCGCCCCGCACCGATGCAGGGGATGCCCGCATCTTTCAGCACGTCCAGCGTGTCCAGAAAGGCGTCCTGTCCGTAGTCGCCGCAGTGGTTGTTGGCCAGCGAGACAATGTCCGCGCCCATGGTGTACCAGTAGACGGCGTTGCCCGGCTGCGCGCGGAAAGTGTACGCCTTGCCCGGCAGCGGTTCGCCCCGGTCGGACAGGCAGAACTCGTTGTTGCACAGCAGGATGTCCGCCCCGCGCATCAGCGCCAGCAGGTCGGGGGAGAAGTTCTCGGCAAAATCCGTGCGGCCGCTGGCGTAGTATTTCTGCATGATGTACCAGTCGTCGGCAAAGTTCACGTCGCCGGTAAAGGCCAGCGTCACGCTGCCGTCCTGTGCCGGTTCGATGCGGTGCCAGTTGGCGGGCAGCGGCGTGGGGGACGGCGTGGGCGTGGGCGTCGGCGTCGGGGCGGCGGACACTGCGGCAGGGGAGGGGGACACCGCCGCCATGCTGCTGCGCGGCGCCGCCGCGCACCCTGCCAGCAGCAGCGCCGCGCACAATGCCGCAGACAGGGTGGTTTTTCTCTTCCGCATGGGGCGGCCTCCTTCCCGTGTTGGTGCTGCCTTCACCATACCACAGCCGCGGCCGCAATGCAAGCCGGGGCAGTTCTTTGGGTCCTGAGCGGGGCCTTTGTGCTTGATGGCGCCCGCGCCTATCGCGGTACTTTACGCAGAATTTACAAACACTTTACCCGCGCGTGGTGTCGACAAAGTGTGCAGAACCTGTATAATAGGTACATATACCATGCGGCAGTGCGCCGCTTTGGCCGCGCATGGCTTCCGCCCGCGCCCTGACCGGGGGCGGGACGCCGGCCGGCGGAAAGAAAAGAGGAACGTAACATGATCTATATCGTCGAAGATGACGCCAGTATCCGCGAGCTGGAGCAGTACGCCCTGCAGACCAACGACTACGAGGTGGAGGGCTTTGCCGACGGCAGGACTTTCTGGGCCGCCGTGCACAGCCGCCTGCCCGACCTGGTGATCCTGGACGTGATGCTGCCCGACGAGGACGGCATCGCCATCCTGTCCCGCCTGCGCCAGGACGCAGCCACCCGCGGCGTGCCGGTCATCATGGTCACCGCCAAGGCCAGCGAGATCGACGTGGTGCGGGGGCTGGACCATGGCGCCGACGACTACATCACCAAGCCGTTCGGCGTGCTGGAGTTCATCAGCCGGGTCAAGGCGGTGCTGCGCCGCTCGGCGTCGGAAGCGCCTGCCGCCGGCGGCGTGCTGCGCTTTGGCGATATCGTGATGAACGACCTGGCCCGCACCGTCACCGCCGGCGGTGAGCCGGTGGAGCTGACCTTTAAGGAATACTCGCTGCTGCACTATTTTTTGGAGCATCCCGGCGAGGTCCTGGCCCGCGAGCGCATTATGAAAGCCGTCTGGGACACCGACGATCTGCTGGAATCCCGCACCATCGACATGCACGTGCGCACCCTGCGCCAGAAGCTGGGCAATGCCGGGGACGTGATCCGCACCGTGCGCAAGGTGGGCTACAAGCTGGACGCGGAGGCCGGGGATGAAACGACTTGAAAGCATGGCCCGCCGCATCTGGGAATGCCTGACCCTGATCGGCCTGATCTGCGTACTGCTCACGGCGCTGGGCACCGCGTTTTTGTTCCACCGCGCCTTTGGGCGGCAGCTGGACCGGGATCTGGCCCGCACCGCCGAGGCCGTCGCCGCCGCCTACGAGAACCACGGCATAACGGTGCTGGAGGACTATTTCCCCATGCGGGACTCGCTGCGGCTGACGCTGATCGAGCCGGACGGCGACGTGCTGTATGAATCCTCCGACGCGACCGACATCGAAAACCACCTGGACCGCCCGGAGGTGCAGGCGGCGCTGGAGTCCGGCTCCGGCGCGGCCACCCGCCGCAGCGCCACGGTGGGGTACGAGACCCACTACTATGCCCTGCGCCTGTCCGACGGCAACATCCTGCGCCTGGCCGACGAGGCCGACGACCTGTGGTCGTCCTACACCCAGGCGCTGCCCTGGCTGCTGGGCGGCGTGCTGGTGGTGCTGGCGCTGGGGGCGCTGCTGGCCTGGTGGCTGACCCGCCGCCTGGTGCGGCCCATCACCCGCATGGCCGAGCATCTGGATGACATCGAAGCCTACGTGCCCTACACCGAGCTGGAACCGCTGGCCCACACCGTCCAGCAGGACCGCAAACTGCGCGAGGACAACGAGGCCATGCGGCGGGAATTCACCGCAAACGTCAGCCACGAGCTGAAAACCCCGCTGACCAGCATCTCCGGCTTTGCCGAGATGATCGAGAGCGGCATGGTCAAGCCTGCCGACGTGCCGACCTTTGCCAAGCGCATCCACCGGGAAGCCAAACGGATGATCGCCCTGGTGGCGGACATCCTGCAGCTGTCCGAGCTGGACAGCATGGGCGACAAAACGCAGCAGAAAGAGATCGTGCCCGAACCGGTGGACCTGGCCGAACTTCTGCGGGACATTGCCGCCAACATGACGGTCAACGCCGGCAAGACCTACGTCACGCTGGAATGCAATGCCGCGCCCGCCGTGGTGCAGGGCAGCAGCGACCTGCTGGCCGAGCTGGCCACCAACCTGTGCGACAATGCCATCCGCTACAACCGCCCCGGCGGCAAAGTGGTGCTCAGCTGCGGCACCGCCGCCGACGGCAGCCCCTGGCTGAGCGTGGAGGACAACGGCATCGGCATCCCCAAGGAAAGCCAGACCCGCGTGTTCGAGCGTTTCTACCGCGTGGACAAAAGCCGCAGCAAGGCCACCGGCGGCACCGGCCTGGGCCTTGCCATCGTCAAGCACATCGCCATGCTGCACGGCGCCCGCATCGACCTCAAAAGCCAGGTGGGCACCGGCACCACCATCCGGGTCACCTTCCCGGCGGCGCCTGCCGCCCCGGCCGGCGCCTGACCCTGCCAAATCACAAAGCCGCCTGCATCCCTGCCTCCTGCGGGGTGCGGGCGGCTTTGCACATGGGCGGGCTTCTGCCCGGCCGTCACGCCGCATACCCTGTGGCGAGGGGAGGCGCTGCCCATGCGACCAAAAAACCATACCGGGCCCGCCGCCGCGGCCGGGGCCGTCGTCGCCTGCCTGATCGGCGCGGGCTTTGCCAGCGGGCAGGAGGTGCTGCAGTTTTTCACCGCCTACGGGCCGGTGCGGGGGCTGTGCGGCGCGGCGCTGGCCTGCGCCCTGCTGGGCGGGGTCGCCGCGGCAATGCTGTCGGACGCAGGGCAGGGCGGCGGCTTCACCCGCTGGTGCGGCCCGCGGCTGGGCAGGCTGCTGGGATGGGCGTCGCCGGCGGTGCTGTTCGGCGTCTACACCGTCATGCTGGCGGGGGCCGGGGCGCTGCTGCAAAGCGGGTTCGGCCTGCCTGCCGCGGCGGGCCGCGCGGGGATGTGTGCCGCCGTGCTGGTCACCGTGCTGGCCGGCCTGGGCCGCATGACCGATATCCTGGGCCGCGCCGGCCCGCTGATCGCCGCCTTTGTGGCGACTGCCGGCGTGGGGGCGCTGCTGCGCGGCCCCACCGGGCAGCCTCTGCCCGCCCTGCCTGCGCCGCCGGCCCGCAGCTGGTGGGCCGCCGCGCTGGTCTACGCCGGGTATAACCTGTACTTGCTGGCGCCGTTTTTGCAGGCGCTGGCCGGGCGGCTGCCCGGCCAAAAGCCCGCCCGCCGCGCCGCCTGGCTGGGCTGCGGCATTTTCGGCGCGGCGCTGGCGCTGCTGCATCTGGCCTTCTGCCTTGCGCCGGAGTCCCTGGCCGACCCCGCCCCCACCGTTGCGCTGGTGCGCGGGCTGTGGCCCTGGGCAGCGGCCGCCGCGGTGCCGGTGCTGCTGGCCGGCGTCTACACCACCGCCGCGCCGCTGCTGTTTGGCATCTGCGGGGCGCTGCCCGGCCGCCTGGCCCGCAGCCGCGCCGCCGTGCTGGCGGTCGGCCTGGCCGGGCTTGCCGGCTCGGCCCTGCCCTTTGGCCGGCTGGTGGGTGCGCTGTACCCGGCCATCGGCTGGCTTGGCCTGATCCTTGCCGCCGGCGTCCTTCTCCGCCGCCTGCCCCCAAAAGCCT
>HBJMC02800__coassemble_395_pt1 | contig 18406 bp, 18 predicted proteins | sample HBJMC02800__metabat2_low_PE_013 | metagenome-assembled genome bin HBJMC02800 | reverse complement strand
ACTGGCGGAGGTGCTGCAGCGGCTGACCGGCGGCACGCTGACCCGGCTCTACCCCTGCCAGCCGTACCCCTCCCGCTTCCCGGAACTGCTGGAGCAGGTGCGGCGGGAGGTACGCAGCCACCACTACCCGCGGCTGCTGCCGGTCAGTGAATCCCCAGCCGGGTACGACATCGTTTTTGTCGGTACCCCCAACTGGTGCGGCACCGTCGCCCCGCCGCTGGCGGCCTGGCTGCGGCAGCACGGCGGGCTGGCCTGCAAGACTGTGCTGCCGTTTTACAGCCACTGCGGCGGGGAGCCGGGCAATATTGCCGGTGCGGTGCGCAGCCTTTGCCCGAAGGCGCAGGTGGCCCCAGCCTTTGCGGCCCGCCCTGATGAGGATGACCTTGCCGCCAAACTGGACGCCTGGCTGACGGCCTGCGGGGTTCTGTCCGCCATCCCTGTATAATGGCCGGGTACGGCGGGGCCATCAAGAATATCTTCATCTGCATTGCTTCGTCGGAGGGAAAGTCCCACATCCGTTCCGGCGGCACCGGTGGCAGCATGTGGGGCGGTTCGCTTTGAGCGCATCGAGAGCCGGAGCGGCCTGCACACCCGCGAACACGCCGCCGCCATCGGCCTCGGCAGCCGCCGCTACCAGCTGGTCAGCATCGACGGGCGACGCGCTTGCGCCGTTTCAAATTTGCCATCTTCAACGGTTTACTCCTTTTTTCCTTTCGCTGGCTGCCCGCCGCCGAATAAACCGGCCGTGCGGACTGCCCGTGTGGAATTTTCACAAAAAATCCCCAGAATTCTGTGCAGCTAAGCAGGGACCCGCCTTGACCGGTAGCTGCAACCGAATGCTGTTTTCTATTCAGCTGCCCCCTGATGCGGCGGCTTACTCCGTCAGGTAACGGGTCAGTTCGGCCTGCAGCTGCTCCAGCACACGGCAGAGCTGCGGGGTATCCCAGCCCAGGGCGCTGCGGGCTTCCTCCAGCGTGTCCTGTGCCAGCAGACGGCGGGCCAGCCGGGATTGCTCCGGCGGCAGGCGGTCCAGGTAATCAAACAGGGCAACACTGTTGGTAAAATCCCCCTGCCTGGCCCGCAGCAGATCAAAATACGTGACCTCCCGGTCAGGGGCGACCGGCGCATCCAGCGAGAGGGCGTAAGTCCAGCGGTCGTTTTCTCGCTTTTCGGCCAGGATCGCTTCCTCCATCTTGCGGAAAGCGCAGGGCCAGAAATCCTGGCCGGACACCGACGGCCGGGCGGTGTACACCTCCCAGAAAGCCTGGAGACCGGCAGACAGGTAGGTTTCGTCGCCAGGTTTCAGATGGTTGGCCAGGCACAGCTGATGCACCGCCTGCCGCGCCCAGTCCAGTTCCAGCGGGGTCAGATGTCGGCGGCGCCTCATACAGCGGACCTCCTGGTCCGGTGCTTGCGCCGCCCCACAGGGCAGGTCACGGCCGGCGGCGGAGCGGTGATTCCCTCATACTCGCCCACCCAGCAGTGGTTCTGCTCGTTCCACGTCATCTGAAAGGAGAGCGGCGGTTCCAGGCCCAGCTTGCGCAAGATATTTCCAAACAGATGATGGGTCACCACGCCCCGGCGGGAGAACACCAGGTTCGGCGACTCGTCGGGGAGCAGCAGCAGATGCGTGCCGTCGTCGTGGAGCCGCAGCTGAAACTCCATTTTTCCCTGCAGCCTCTTGCGAAAAGCGTCGTTCTGCCGCAGCAAGTCATTTTTGTCGATTTGGATCCGGTAGACCTCCCGGCAGGATTGCGGCGGTGGCACAAGCTTGAACCGCGACAGATCCAGTTCTTGCAGCGTGTTGTGCATGATGGTTCCTCCTGTGATTTGAGATCGGGCCCGTCACACAGAATACCAGACCACCGCCTGGCTTGTCCATCCGCACAAGCACGAAGTTTTGTCGAAATATCGCGAAAATATCGTGTTAATGCGAATGGACCGCCTGCGGGCGGCTTTTCTATAATGAAAAGTTATGCCTGCCGCCGTTTGCGTGAAGATCAGGGCAGGAAAGCCTCGTCCCCCGGCACAAATTCTTTCCAATTTGGTAACGAAATCCCCGCTTGGGCCGCCGGGCGGTTGATTTTTGGGCGATTGACGGTATAATAGGAATGTCCATCCCAAACCGGGCGCGGCGTCCCCGGCCGCTGCCGGCGCAAAGCCGCCGGGCCGGCCGTCCTGCCGCCCCACGATGTACATACAAAGGAGAATCACCCATGAAAAAGTTTGTTTCTGCCGTGCTGGCGCTGTGCCTGGCCGGCGCCCTGACCGCCTGCGCCGGCGGCGCTTCCTCCAGCGAGAGCACCGCGGCGGAGGAGAGCTCCTCCGCCGCCACCTCGGAGGAGACCTCCAGCGCGGCTTCCAGCGAGGAGAACGCCACCAGCGAGGCTGCCGCCGGCACTGTGATGAGCTATGACGAGTACATGGCTGCCGACCTGGACACCGAGGTCACCATTGAAGCCTACGTCCAGGCCAAGCAGGCCTACTATGCCGAGCAGCAGACCGCCACCGTCTACCTGCAGGATCAGGACGGCGCCTATTTCGCCTACGACATGGCCTGTAGCGAGGAGGATTATGACCTGCTGACCCCCGGTACCCTCATCCGCGTGACCGGCTACAAGAGCGAGTGGTCCGGCGAAGTCGAGATCATGGACGGCAGCTTTGAGTTTGTTGAGGGCGGCGACACCTTCGTTGCCGAGCCCGCCGATATGACGGAACTGCTGGGCACCGACGAGCTGATCGACCACCAGAACGAGTTTGTCAGCTTCACCGGCCTGACCGTTGCCGCCAGCACCATTGAGGGCGACGATACCGAGTACGCCTTCCTGTACAACTATGACGGTTCCGGCTCCGAGGGCGACGACCTGTACTTCAATGTTTCGTACAATGGTGAGACCTACACCTTTGTGGTGGAGAGCTACCTGTGCGACAGCACCACCGACGTCTACAGCGCCGTCAAGAACCTGGAAGTCGGCCAGACCATCGACTGCGAAGGCTTCCTGTACTGGTACGAGGGCGTCAACCCCCACATCACCAGCGTGACCGTGGCGGAGTGATCCCCCTTCGGCATTTGCATTCTCTGCCCCGCGGCGGACGGTCTGTCCCGCCGCGGGGCTTTTTTGCCGCCGCGGCCTGCCAAAGAGGCGCGGGACCGCCCGGCCTGCCGGCCGTTGGGGCCCGCGCCTGCGGGGAATGCCTGGCTTTTGCGGCGGCCCCTGCCGGGGGTCAGCGCCGGATGTTGAAGGCGGCAAAGCCGGGGTAGACGGCGCTTTGGCCCAGCTCCTCCTCAATGCGCAGCAGCTGGTTGTACTTGGCCACCCGCTCGCTGCGGCTGGGGGCGCCGGTTTTGATCTGGCAGGTGTTCAGCGCCACAGCCAGGTCGGCGATGGTGGTATCCTCGGTCTCGCCGGAGCGGTGGCTGGCGATGGCGGTGTAGCCGGCCCTGTGGGCCATCTTGATGGCCTCCAGTGTCTCGGACACCGAGCCGATCTGGTTCAGCTTGATCAGGATGGAGTTGCCGCAGCCCAGGTCGATGCCCCTGGCCAGGCGCTCGGTGTTGGTGACAAACAGGTCATCGCCCACCAGCTGGACCCGGCCGCCCAGTTCCCTGGTCAAAAGCTGCCAGCCTTCCCAGTCCTCCTCGTCCAGGCCGTCCTCGATGGAGTAGATGGGGTACTTGTCCACCAGGGCTTTCCAGTGCTCCACCAGCTGGGCGGAAGTAAAGGTCCTGCCGCACTTGGGCAGCTTGTACAGGCCCTTCTCGCCGCCCTTCCACTCGCTGGAAGCGGCGTCCATGGCCAGCACAAAGTCCCTGCCCGGCCGGTAGCCGGCCTTTTCCACCGCCTCCAGGATGACCTGGATGGCCTCCTCGTCGCTGGCCAGGTCGGGGGCAAAGCCGCCCTCGTCCCCCACGGAGGTGGTCAGGCCGCGGCTTTTCAGCAGCGCCTGCAGCGCGTGAAACACCTCGGTGCACCAGCGCAGCCCCTCTTTGAAGCTGGGCGCGCCGGCAGGCATGATCATAAACTCCTGCACGTCCACCGTGTTGGCCGCGTGGGCGCCGCCGTTCAGAATGTTCATCATGGGCACCGGCAGCCGGTTGCCGGAAACGCCGCCCAGAAAGCGGTAAAGGGGGATGTCCAGCGAGGCGGCCGCCGCCCGTGCGCAGGCGATGGACACCGCCAGGATGGCGTTGGCGCCCAGGTTGGATTTGTCTTTGGTGCCGTCGGCGGCGATCATGGCCCGGTCCACCGCGTAGATGTCGGAGGCGTCCATGCCGGCCAGCACGCCGTGGATGGCGGTGTTGATGTTTTCCACCGCTTTGCCGACGCCCTTGCCGCCGAAGCGGGATCGGTCGCCGTCGCGTAGCTCCAGCGCCTCAAACTCGCCGGTGGAGGCGCCGCTGGGGGCCGCGCCGCGCCCGACGGTGCCGTCGGCCAGCCAGACCTCGGCCTCCACGGTGGGGTTGCCGCGGGAGTCGATGATCTCGCGGCCGATGACCTTCTCGATTTCCAAATAGCTCATGGGTGGTTCCTTCCTTTCCTGGCGGGGTGCCGCCCTGGCCCTGCGCATTGCTGTCGCAGGGGCGGGCGGCACACCCGGTTGCTGTGGGGCGGACGGCGGCGAAGCCGCTGCCCGGCAAAGAGCTGGTTAGCAGCAGGAATCTTTGGTTGTCTGCCGCTAACTCTCTTTGTATTTATCATACTCAGTATTGCGCCGGGAATCAAGCCCTATTCGATATTTTTTTGTACCGCCGCGGCGGCCCGACGCCGGCTGACCGCCCCTTGTCCCCCGCCCGGCCGTCTGGTATAATGGCGGCATATCCCACTGCAAGGAGTCTGCCATGCAATATCTGATCTCGTTTCTGGAAGGCATCATCACCTTTATTTCTCCCTGCCTGCTGCCCATGCTGCCCATCTACCTGACCTACTTTGCGGGCGGCGGCCAGCGCAGCACCCGGCGCACGCTGACCTGCGCCTGCGGCTTTGTGCTGGGCTTTACCGTGCTGTTTGTCGCCATGGGGGCGCTGGCCGGCACGGTGGGCAGCTTTTTCAACCGCTACCAGACCGCCGTCAACCTGGTGTGCGGCCTGGTGGTGATCCTGTTCGGCCTGAACTTTTTGGGCGTGCTCAAGTTCGAGCTGTTCCGCGGCGGGCGGCGCAGCGTGGACACCAGCAACCTGAACTTTTTCTCCTCGGCTGTGTTCGGGGTGGTGTTCTCGGTGGGGTGGACGCCCTGCGTGGGGGCGTTTCTGGGCTCGGCGCTGATGCTGGCCTCCCAGCAGGGGCACGTGGGGGAGGGCATGGTCATGCTGCTGTGCTACTCGCTGGGGCTGGGCGTGCCGTTTTTGCTCAGCGCCGTGCTGATCGACCGTCTCAAGTCCACGTTTGACTGGATCAAGCGGCATTACGGCGTTATCAACCTGGTGTGCGGCGTGCTGCTGGTGCTGGTGGGCGTGCTGATGGCCACCGGCCTGCTGGGCCGCTTTTTGACCTACCTGAGCTGAGGAAAGGAGCCTGCGATGAAGCGCAAACTGACCACCCTGGCCCTGCTGGCCGCCTTTGTGCTGGTGCTGGGCGGCGCCTGGCTGCTGTACCAGAACCTGGGCGGCAATGCCGGCCCCGGCCTGGCTGTTGCCGACAGCAGCGCCGCCGCGACCACTGACGGCAGCGCAGGCGGCACACCGCAAAGTTCCGCCGCCCCCGACGGGGAAGCCGCTGCCGCCACCGGCGAGAGCGGCGCCGGGGAACCGCGCACCGAAGCGCCCGATTTTACCGTGTACGACGCCGACGGCAGCGCGGTGAAGCTCTCTGACCTGGAGGGCAAGCCGGTGATTTTGAACTTTTGGGCCAGCTGGTGCGGCCCCTGCAAGAGCGAGATGCCCGACTTTGAGGAGGCCTGCGCCCAGTACGGCGGGGACATCCATTTTATGATGGTCAACTCCACCGACGGCTCCCGCGAGACGGTGGATACCGCCTCGGCCTACCTGGCCGACAACGGCTACACCTTCCCCGCCTACTTTGACACCGATTTCGAGGCGTCCACCGCCTACGGCGTCACCGGCCTGCCTACCACCTTTTTTATTGACAGCGAGGGGTATCTGGTGGCCTACGCCCGCGGCGCGCTGAATGCCGAGACACTGCAGACCGGCATCGACATGCTGCTGCCGCAGGACTGACCGCATAAAGCCGCGGGCCGCACGGGGAAGCGTCAGCTTTTTCCCGCGCCGGACGCACCAATGGGAGGTATTGTTTATGTCCGCAGCTTTTTCTGCCGGCGCCCTGGACCCGCAGGGCGTGGCGCAGCATCTTTCGCCGGCCTGCCGGGCCGCGCTACGGCTGCAGGTACAGCCGCAGGTCACCTCCACCAACCTGCTGCTGCGCCGGCAGGCGGAGCAGGGCGCGCCGGAGGGCACCGCCCTGCTGGCGGACGCTCAGACCGCCGGTCGCGGGCGGCTGGGGCGGCAGTTTTACTCGCCGGAAGGGACGGGGCTTTACCTCAGCCTGCTGCTGCGCCCCGCCGCGCTGCCGCTGGACCGGGCGGTGCACATCACCACCATGGCGGCGGTGGCGGTCTGCCGCGCCATCGAGGAACTGGGCGGCGGCCCGGCGCAGATCAAATGGGTCAACGATGTGTTCCTGCATGGCCGCAAGGTCTGCGGCATTTTGACCGAGAGCGCGCTGAACGCCCGGGCCGGCTGCCTGGACTGGGCGGTGGTGGGCATCGGCGTCAACGTCTGCCCGCCGGCGGGGGGCTTTCCGCCGGAGCTGGACGGCGTGGCGGGGGCGGTGTTTGACGCGCCCCTGCCCGACGCCAAAAACCGCCTGGCCGCCGCGGTGCTTGACCACCTGTGGGCCTGCTATACCGGCGCGCCCTATGCCGCGGAGTACCGCCGCCGCAGCCTGGTGGTGGGGCGGCAGATCCGGGTGATCTCCCCCGCCGGGCAGCGCAGCGCGCTGGCGCTGGACGTGGACGACGACTGCCGCCTGCTGGTGCAGTACCCGGACGGCCGCCGCGAGGCCCTGTCCACCGGCGAGATCAGCATCCGCCTGGCCCCGGAAAACGGCTGACACCGCAAGATCCGTACAAAACAAGCTCCCGTGCCCTGGCAGGGTACGGGAGCTTTGTGTTTCGGCGCGGGCCGCCGGCTTACAGCCGGGCCTTGAAAAACTGTTCCAGCACGGCGGCCGCGGCGGTTTCGTCCGGGCCCTGCACCGTGACGGTGATGGTGTCGCCGCAGCGCAGGCCCATGCGCAGCACAGCCGCGGCGTCGCAGGCGTCCGCCGTGTGCAGGCCGCTGTGCAGCATGGTCAGGCTCTGGTAGGCGGCGGCCGCCTGGGCCAGCAATCCCGCCGGGCGGGCGTGCATGCCGATGGGGTCGGTGATGGTGTAGAGGAAGGTTTTCATAAAGCAGGGTCCTTTCCAAAAAACGCAGGCCGGGCACAGCGCAAAGCGGCACGGCGGCCGTGCCCGGCAGGGCAGACTGCAAACAGCCATGCCGTACTCTGAAACAGGGGTTCCGAAACCGACGGAGCGTTTTGCCAGAGGGGCTGGCGCGGGCAGAAGCGGCGGGGATACCCGGCCTTGTTTTGCGGCCTGATCACCCGTAGACAGCCAGGCCGTTCACCGTCAGGCCCTCCGCCGGGATCAGCAGATACTTGCGGCCGTCGATCTCGGTGGTCTCGATCCGGCCGCCCTGTTCGGGGGCCAGCGAGACCTTGGCCGCGCCGTCCCCGGCTTCCAGCTCAAATTTTCCGGTGCCGACCAGGTTGGCCGGGTTGAGGGCGGCGGATTTTCCAAAGCTCTCGGCAAACCGGGCGGCGAAAGCTTCCACCTGGGTCTCCGGCACCTGGCTGTCCATCAGCACGGCGGCCAGGTCGGCGGCGGTCACGGTCAGGGGTTCCGCCTCGCGGGCCTCCTTGTGTTTCTCCACCTTGTCCCGCACCCACTCGTACAGGTTCCGGGCCAGCTGCAGCGTGCAGGCGTCGCCCAGACTTTCGGAGAGGATGGTCTCGAAGGTCTCCCGCTGCTCGGCGGCGGACATGGGCGGCTCCACACGGAAGACGCCGTCGATGAATTCCTGGTGGATCTGGTCCGGCTTGCGGGTGTAGAACAGGGCGTTGTAGATGTTGGCGGCCCGGTCGTCAAAGGCCGGGAAGACAAACCCCAGTTCCGGCTGGCCGACGATCTGGTTGGTGCCGTAGCTGTGGAACTCGTTCTGGGCCGAGTAGAAGCCCAGCGCGGCCTTGCCCTCCTTGACCGGGCAGACGCAGCAGACCATGTAATGGAACATCGTGTCGGAGACCTGGTCGAAGGTCAGGCCGTCCTTGGCCTTAAAGGGCACGTCGTAGGCGTCGTGGGCCAGCAGAACCAGGTAATTGCTGCCGTCCATGTCCAGCGATTCGATGACCTTGTCGTAAAACGCCTGGCGTACCGCAGGGTCTTTCAGTTCCGTTTCCCGCAGCGACATCAGCAGCTTGTGCTCGGGGCTGTCCGCCACCTGCTGGGTGGAGAACACAATGTCGATCAGGTTCTTGCCCTGGGTGCCGGAGAGGGCTTTTTTGAGCAGCCCCAGGTACTTTTCGGCCTCCTCCGGCGGCATGGCGGCGAGGGATTCGTCCAAGTAAGCGATGATCTCCTTTTTGGTGTTGACATAGCAGCCATAGATGTGGCCGATGGAGTTTTTGTCCGGGCTGAACCGGCGGCGCAGTTCACTGATCTCTTTCTTGTTCATGGGATACCTCGATCATTGGCGGTGTGGAAACAGGGGATATCTGACAAATCAAAAGTGCCCAGGCACAAAGGCAGATGTAAGGTGCGAAACCACGGAAATACGCTGTATTCCAGGGCGCCGCAGCGCGGCAGGTGCTGCCCCGGAAGGATTCGACCGTGCTGTTTTTTCAGATATACCCCAGGAAACAATCAATAGTATACCATATTCTGGGCCGGCTGTCAGTTGTCTTTTCTGTCCCGAGAGGAAGCGGCGCCTGCTTTGCCAGATCTCTGCAGCACAGCCGGGAACCTGTGACATTGCCTGCCGCAAGTCCGGCGCAATGCACTTTTGTTCATCAAGGGGGCGCCACGATGCGCAGCCGATCATGCCGGCATCGCTTCCGGGGGCCATTCTTGTCCTGACGGTCTGCCGGTTCCTCAAAGTTCATTTTTTGCCTGCGAGATTTTTTGGTTAGGAAAGCCGCCCGCTTCTCATTCCGGTGCCCGGCTGACGTTTTCCGCCAGGGCAAACTCTCCCCGCCAGCTGCTGTCCACCACGGCCAGGCGGTCCAGATCGTTGAAATGCCACCACTCGGAAGCCAGCGGCGTCAGGCCGGCAGCGACGCAGTAGCTTTGCAGCAGCAGCGCCCCCTCGGTCATGGCGGGGGCGGGGTCCGCCTGCCGCCAGGCGTCGGGGTCGCGGCTGGCCACCGGCTCGGCCAGGCTGGCCGCGGCGGCGCTCAGCTCGTGCATGGCGGTGGGCATGGCCAGTTCCTCGTACCTGGTCACGCGGGTGTAAGCGTAGGGGCCGCAGGTTCCGGCAGATGTTGCGGTCACCCGCGCCAGCGAGACGTCCACCGCATACCCCTGCTGGTGGTTGGAGACGCCGCCGGCGATGAACCACCCGATGCTCCACGGCTCGGTATCGATGCCGGCGCGCACCGTCTCGTTTTCGGCGGCGAGGGCCTGCAAAGCCTGGGCCACCGCCGTCTGCGTCTGGTAGGGGCGGAAGCCCTCGTACAGCACAAGGGTGTAGCCGTCGGCCAGGGTGCGGGCCTGCACGTCGGCCAGCTTTTTGGCGGTGGCGTAGAGCACCGCCATGTTGTCCATCTCCTGCCCGAACCTTTCGTTGTAACTGCGGGCATCATAGAGCGCCTGGCCGGTGACGCCGGGGATCTCGTAGCCGGAAGCGCGGAAGAGCGAGGCTTCGCTGTTTGTGTCCCGGTAGACGAGGGAGGGGATCACGTCCGGCAGGTTGATGAGGCAGAAATCATGCCGCACCCAGCCGGTCTGCTCCCCGGCCTGCACCTGCCACCAGTCCCCCTGCTCCGCCAAAATGGTAAAGCTCTGCCCCGGCTGCCAGTCGGCCAGCGGCTCGTCATCGGGGCCGGGGGCGGGGGCGGCATACAGCGGGATGCCGGTGGCCGCGTAGCCGGTGGCCCCCTGCACCGGCAGTTCCAGCGGACCGTCGCAGACAAGCGGCGCCGGCGTGGGCTGCGGCGTTGTGGCGGGCGCAGGGGCCGCCGTGGGTGTGGGGACCGCCGCTGCCGTGGGGGTGGGGGCGGACGCGGACCGCAAAGGCCCGCTGCGGACAAGCGGCACCGCCAGCACCGCCGCGGCCAGGATCGCCGCGCTGAGGACCAGGGCGGCCCGCATCTCTTTGCTGAGCTTCATTTCCTACACCCCCAGCGCCAGCCGCAGCGCGCACAGCACCAGCAGGTGGGCGGGGTAAAACAGATAAAAGCCCCACTTGCTCAGTGCCGACCGGCGCCCCAGACGGCCGTTGTACCGCGCCAGCAGCGGGACGGCCAGCAGGATGCCGAGCTGGAACGCCTGGCCCCAGCCCTCCCGCACAATGGCGGGCAGCACAAACAGAAACACACCGATGCCCGCAAACCCGGCCATCTGCAGCCGGAACCGTCCCCGCGTCAGCCCGAACCAGACGATCCACAATACCGCGATGTAATTCCAGTCCGCCGGCCAGGCCAGCAGGCAGCAAAGCAGGACAAACGCCAGCTTGCCAAACCCCAACAGGCGGCCATGCAGCACCGCCAGCGCCAGCAGACCCAGAAACAGCGACCAGATAACGCTGGTGGCGCGCAGGGGATCCAGCCCGTAATACCACACATAGGGAAAATGGGACAGCAGCGCAAACACAAACAGCCGCCCCAGATACCGCGGCAGGTTGGAGGTGTGGGCAAAGCCTTCGGCGATCAGGTAGCACATGATGGGCGCGGCCAGCCGGCCGGGCAGGCGCAGCAGATGCCCCCACACCGGCAGCCCCGCCGCAAAGACCGAGACAAAATGGTCAAAGAACATGACCGTGATGGCGATATTCTTGAGGGTGCGGGTGGTCAGCCCGCCCTGCCGATTTCTGTCCATGGGAAGTCCTTTCACTGAAATTGCCGTCAAAACAGCCGTCCGGCCGGGGGCCTGCAGTGCGTGCATCCTCTGTGCTCCTTTCCTGCCGGGGCTTTGGCCGCCCGCGCGGCCGGGTCCCCTTTTCTCAGTGATACCACCGGTGTGTATCCAAAAGGGCACAGCAGTGTATCGGTCCTGCATCCAAATTGTAAAAACAGCCGCATCCTGCGCATGGCCTGCCGGGATGCGGCCGGATCCGCATAAAGTGCGGCGGGCGGCTTTGCGCGCAGCTTTCTCTTGTGATACCGGCCAAAATCGGCTATAATCGTAGTGTATCATTTGCACCTTGCCGCATGGCCGGCAACGCATTTGCAGGGAGATGGATCAATGAATATCGAATTGCAGGGTCTGACCAAGCGGTTCCCCGCCCGCGGCCGCAAAGCCAAGGGCGAGACCACTGCGGTGCAGGACCTGACCTTTACCGTCCCGGACGGCAAGCTGGTGGGGCTGCTGGGGCCTTCCGGCTGCGGCAAGTCCACCACGCTGAACATGATCTGCGGGCTGGAGACCCCCACCGCGGGCAAGATCTTTTTTGGCGGTGAGGACGTGACCGCTCTGCCGCCGGAACTGCGCGGTGTGGGCATGGTGTTCCAGAACTACGCCCTCTACCCCCACCTGACCGTTTTGCAGAACATCCTGTTCCCGCTGGAGAACCTGAAAGGCGCCGCCCGCCCCACCCGCCAGCAGATGCGGGACAGGGCGCTGGAGGCGGCAAAGCTTGTCCAGATCGAGGAGCTTTTGGACCGGCGGCCGAAGGAGCTTTCCGGCGGGCAGCAGCAGCGGGTGGCCATCGCCCGCGCGCTGGTCAAGGAACCGCGGGTGCTGCTTTTGGACGAGCCGCTGTCCAACCTGGACGCCCGCCTGCGCCTGCAGACGCGGGAGGAGATCTGCAAGATCCAGAAAAAGACCGGCATCACCACGCTGTTTGTCACCCACGATCAGGAGGAGGCCATGAGTATCTCCGACTTTATCGTGGTGATGAAGGACGGCGTGCTGATGCAGCAGGGCGCGCCCCAGCAGGTCTACGACGACCCGGCCAACCTGTTTGTGGCCAAATTTTTGGGCACGCCGCCCATCAACGTCTTTGCCGGCGAGGTAAAGTCCGGCACGCTGCTTTTGGCCGGCCGGAAGGCGCTGGCGGTGCCCGGCGCGCCGGACGGCGAGGTCTGGGCCGGCGTGCGGCCGGAGGGCTTTGTGCCCGCGGCCGACGGCCCGGTGGAATGCGGCCTGAACCGGGTGGAAATTCTGGGGCGGGATACCAGCATCGTCTGCACCCACCCCGCCTGCCAGGCGGACACGCTGCGGGCTATCGTCCGGCCGGAGCAGCTCTCCGGCCCCATGGGCAGCGCCGTCCGCTTTGCCCTCAAGCCCGAAAAAGTGTTCCTGTTTGACCGCGCCGCCGGCCAGCGCATCCGTTTCGGCGGCGACGGCACAACGGCGTAAAGGGGGCGCAAGGCATGGACCGCAATTCCAAAAAAGCCTGGCTCTACCTGCTGCCGTCGATCGTGCTGCTGGGGCTGTTCCTGGTCTACCCGCTCATCGACGTGGCCGTCTACTCGGTGGAGGAGTGCTACAACTTTGCCTCCCAAAGCTACCAGGGCATCGGGCTGTACAACTTTTCCTACGTGCTGCACGACCCCTACTTTCTGCAGGCGGTGGAAAACACCTTTGTGCTGGTCATCATCACGGTGCCGGTCTCGACCATCCTGGCGCTGGTCATTTCCACCGCGCTGTCCTCCATCAAACCGCTGCGGCAGCTGTACCAGACTGTCTATTTTCTGCCCTACGTGACCAACACGCTGGCGGTGGGGCTGGTGTTCATGGTGCTGTTCCAGCGCACCGAGTACACCGACGGCCTTGTCAACCTGATGCTGGAATGGTTCGGCGCGGGGCCGGTCGATTTCATCAACGGCCCCCACTGGGCCAAGATGTTCGTTTTGTGCTTTTACACCATCTGGGTGGTGCTGCCCTTCAAGATCCTGGTGCTGACCAGCGCGCTGGCCTCGGTCAACGACGAATACTACAAGGCCGCCCGGGTGGACGGCACCAGCCGCACCCGCATCTTCTTCCGCATCACGCTGCCCATGATCTCGCCCATGATCGTCTACCTGGTCATCACCGGGTTCATCGGCGCGTTCAAGGCCTACAGCGACGCGGTGGCCCTGTTCGGCACCGACCTGAACGCCGCGGGCATGAACACCATCGTGGGCTATGTCTACGATATGCTCTACGGCGACAGCGGCGGCTACCCGTCCTACGCGTCGTCGGCGGCCATTATCCTGTTTGTCATCGTGCTGACCATCACCTGCATCAACCTGCTTGTCACCCGCAAGCGTACCCCGGCGTAAGGAGGCGCTTTGAGCTGTGGATCACGAAGAATATGAAAAAAAGCAGCGCGCCATGCGCCGCCGGGACAACCTGCGCAAGGCGCTGACCTATTTGTTTTTGAGCGTTTGGGCTGTGGTGGTGCTGTTCCCGTTTTACTGGATGGTGCTCACCTCGCTGAAAAGCTACGCCGCCTACAACGCCGAGCACACGCCGGTGTTTTTCACGTTGGAACCCACGCTGGAAAACTACAAAAACGCCTTTACCGCGGTGCCGCTGGGCGGTTATCTGCTCAACACCCTGATTTTCTCGGTCATCACCACCGCCGTCATGGTGGTGGTCAGCACGCTGGCGGCCTACGCCTTTGCCCGGCTGCGCTTCCGCGGCAAAAACCTGCTGTTCGGGCTGTTTCTGTCCATGATGATGATCCCCACCGAGCTGGTGGTCATCACCAACTTTGTCACCATCACCAACTGGGACATGCGCAACAGCTTTATCGGCCTGATTTTGCCCTCCATCACCTCGGTGTTTTATATCTACCTGCTCAAAGAGAACTTTGAGCAGGTGCCGGACGAGCTGTACCGCGCCGCCAAGGTGGACGGCACCTCCGACCTGAAATATTTGTGGAAGGTCATGATCCCCATCTGCCGGCCTACCATCGTCACCATCACCATCCTCAAGCTGATCGAGTGCTGGAACTCCTACGTCTGGCCGCGGCTGATCACCGACGATCCGGCCTATTATCTCGTCTCCAACGGCATCCAGGAGATCCGCGAAAACGGCTTCGGCCGCGAGAACATCCCCGCCATGATGGCGGCGGTGGTGATCATCTCGGTGCCGCTGATCCTGCTGTTTCTGGCCTTCCGCAACAAGATCATGGAGGGCGTTTCGAGAGGGGGCACCAAGGGATGAAGCACCATCGTCTGCGCCCCGCCGCGCTGCTGCTGTCCGCCTGCCTGGCGGGGGCGCTGCTGCTGACCGGCTGCCACGGCAGCCGGGAGCAGACCGCCTTCACTGTGCCGGACAGCTTTGACGCCAACCGGGATTACGAGATCACCTTCTGGGCCAAAAACGACACCAACCGCACCCAGACCGAGATCTACCGTCAGGCCATCGAGGATTTCCAGGAGCTGTACCCCAACATCACGGTGACGCTGCGGCTGTACACCGACTACGGCGACATCTACAACGACGTTATCACCAACATCTCCACCGGCACCACCCCCAACGTCTGCATCACCTACCCCGACCACATCGCCACCTACCTGACCGGCGACAACGTGGTGGTGCCGCTGGACGAGCTGTTTGCCGACGAACAGTACGGCCTGGGCGGCAGCGCGCTGGCTTTTGACGGCCCCGCGCAGGACGAGATCGTGCCCCAGTTTCTGGAGGAGTGCCGGGTCAACGGCCACTACTACGCCCTGCCCTACATGCGCTCCACCGAGGCCTGCTACGTGAACAAGACCTACGTGGAGGCGCTGGACTTTACCCTGCCGGAGGATACCCTGACCTGGGACTTTGTCTGGCAGGTGTCCGAGGCGGCGGCCGCCACCAAAGGCGCCGACGGCGTCTACGGCGTCAACGGGCAGGAAGTGCTGCTGCCCTTTATCTACAAATCCACCGACAACATGATGATCCAGATGCTCCGGCAGCTGGACGCCGGCTACTCCACCGCGTCGGGGGACATCCAGCTGTTCAACGACACCACCAAAACGCTGCTGCTGGACATTGCGGACCACACCGCCAGGGGGGCCTTCTCAACCTTCAAGATCTCCGGCTACCCGGCCAACTTTTTGAACGCCGGACAGTGCATCTTTGCGGTGGATTCCACCGCCGGCGCCACCTGGATGGGCACCGACGCCCCGCTGGTGGACATTGCCGAGGAAAACATCGTCCCCTTCGAGACCGCCGTCTACCCGGTGCCCCAGTTTGACCCGGACGACCCGCAGATGATCAGCCAGGGGCCGTCGGTCTGTATCTTCAACAAGGACGACCCGCAGGAGGTACTGGCCTCCTGGCTGTTTGCCCAATACCTGCTGACGGATTCTGTGCAGATCGCCTACTCTCAGACCGAGGGTTACGTGCCGGTGACCACCAGGGCCCAGCAGGACCCGGAATATCAGGACTATCTCTCCCGCGCCGGCGAGGACACCGACACCCACTACGACGTCAAGATCCAGGCCGCCCGGCTGCTGCTGGACAATTTGGACAACACCTTCACCACGCCGGTGTTCAACGGCTCCACCTCGCTGCGGGACGCCGCCGGCCAGCTGATAGAGGAAGTGACCAAGAGCGTGCGCCGCAGCCAGACGGTGGACGACGCCTATATCGACAGCCTGTACGCCGACACCGCCGCGCTCTACCACCTGGATTCGGTGGCGGCCAACGGCGCGGTCAAGGCCGACCTGGGCCCGCTGCCCGCCACCGCTGTGGCGCTGCTGGCCGCGCTGGCCGCAGCCTGGGCGCTGATCTTGCTTTATCTGCTGATCGGCTGGCTGCGCGGCCGCAAACGCCGCGCACAGGGCGGCTGAGCGGCACGCCCCGGCAAACGGGGGAGAGCGCCCTGGGGCGTATCTGCTCCATCAAAAGTGCCGTGGCTTTGCCAGATATACCATGACAAAGCCGCCTGCCCGCAAACAGGGCGGCAGCACAAAAAGCGGCCCTCAAAGGAAGCGGAGACAGCTTTCCTTTGAGGGCCGCTTCCTGTAAACTCCGGCAGAACCCTGCCCCGCATCCGTAGGGGACGATGCTTGCATCGTCCCGGAAACCCTGCGATGCCGCAAACCCCATGCGGCGGCCCGGAAGGGTATTGGCAAGGCAAGGCGCCGCACCCCTCAGTCGGCTGACGCCGCCAGCTCCCCTTACAGGGGAGCCTTCCGGGTGGCAGGTACTTTATAAAGCCTCCCCTGCAAGGGGCTGCGGAGTTGAGCGCCGCCTGCGGCGGAGAAAGCGAGACGGAGCAGGTTTGACGGTCGCAGAGCACAAGCGTGCTTCAGCGCGCGCCGTGCGATGCGGGTACCGCAAACCGGACGGTGGCTGCGCTGTAAGGGGCAGACGGAGGGGTGCATTGCCGCTTTTGCCCCACAGATATCCTGCAAACCCCGGCAGCGCCTTGCCCTGCATCCGTAGGTGACGATGCTCGCATCGTCCCGCAAACCCTGCGATATCGCAAACCCCATGCGGCGGGCGAGATCGCCCGCCCTACATTGCGGCCGGAAGCGGGCGGCAACGTATAAACGCCAGCCTTCCGCCAGGCCCTTACTCAGCGGGGCGGCGCTCCACGACCGTCATCCGCCCGCTATGCCTGCCGCTCCCGGTTTGGCATCCCGCCGCATTCGCGCAGCGGCGGGACCGGCTTGTGCGGCGGGGGAGGGTATGGTATAATAGCCGCAAGGCGGCGCGGCCGGTTTGGCTTATGCCGGGCCGACAGCCGTCTTTGAATGCGCATGACGTCATGCGCGGTGCAAAAAGCAGCACGCTCTTTTGTATTCCAGGCCGCAGGGGCGGGCCGGCACTGGCCGGGCCGCCCACCGGAGAAGCAGGGTGAAAGTCCCTCACAGTCCCGCTACTGTCACAGTCAGATCGCCGGGCGGCTGGAAGGTACGTCTCCACGAGCGATGGGGAAGGGTACGCACAGGAAATACCGTCCGCCGGGCCGTTTTGCCGCCCGGTGGCCGGGGGCATCTGCCTGATCCAAAGCGCCGGGGATCGGGCGGGGACGCCCCGATTTTTCCGCGCCCTTTTGCCAGATGCAGAAGGGCGCGGACGTTTTTTGCAGCACGATTTTTACCGCCCGGCACAGGCCGGGAGAAAAGGAGCGTAACCCAATGGAAAACCAGAAAAACGCAAGATCCGGCAGCAGAAAGATCCTGTGGGGAGTCATCGCCCTGATCGCTGCCGCCGCCGTGCTGCTGGGCATCTACTTTGCCTTTGCCCCCAAGGGCAGCGCCGGCGAAAAGACCATCACCGTTGATGTGGTGATGCTGGACGGCAGCGAGACGACCACCACCATCACCACCGGGGAGGAATACCTGCGCGGCGCGCTGGAGCAGGAGAATATGATCGCGGGCGACGAGAGCGAGTACGGCCTGTTTGTCACCACCGTCAACGGTGTAACCGCCGACGACAGCAAGGAGCAGTGGTGGTGCTTTACCAAGGGCGGCGAGAGCCTGGCCACCGGGGTGGACAGCACCCCCATTGCCGACGGCGACGCCTTTGAGATCACCCTGACCGAGGGCTACTGATGCGCCGTCTGACCACCCGCGAGACGGTGCTGGCCGGGCTGATGGGCGCGCTGCTGATGGCGCTGAAAGAAGCCCTGGCCGTGCTGCCCGGCGAGCCGGTGACCCCGCTGATCCTGCTGTACACGCTGGAGCTGCCGGCGGTCGCGCCCTGGGCCATCGCCGCCTTTGTGCTGCTGGAGTTTGTGCTGTACGGTTTTGGCCTGTGGAGTTGGATGTACCTGTACGTCTGGTTCTTGCTGCACTGGCTGGTGCGGCGGCTGCGCCGCATGGACTCGGCGCCGGGCTGGGCGGTGGTCAGCGGGGCGTACGGGCTGGCGTTCGGCGCGCTGTGCACCCCGGTCTACCTGTTCACGGTGGGGCCTGCGGGGGCGTTTGCCTGGTGGGTGGCCGGCCTGCCCACCGACCTGGTGCACTGTGCGGGCAACTTTGTCATCACGCTGGTGGTCTACCGCCCGCTGCGCCGGGTGTTCGCCGCCATCCGCAGCCGGCTGTAAGGCCCCCGTCGGGCGCTTCCGGCACGGCCGGCCCCCTGGCAATTTGAAAAAGAAACGCAGACGCGCAGAGCGGGCGGCGGCGAGAAACCTCGCTGCCGCCCGCTCCGCTTTGGCGGAGTGCGCACAAGGAAGCTTTGCCGCAAACTCTATCAAAAACAGGCCGCCGGCTGCGTTGCCGTCGCTTGGCGTCCACAAAGGACGCCGGCGTTCCGG
>HBJMC02800__coassemble_356_pt1 | contig 19423 bp, 15 predicted proteins | sample HBJMC02800__metabat2_low_PE_013 | metagenome-assembled genome bin HBJMC02800 | reverse complement strand
TTTCCACCGGGATGCCGGTCCAGCGGGCCACGATGCGGGCGATCTCCTCGTCGGTCACGCGGTCGCGCAGCAGGCTGCTCTCCTTTTTCGCGGCGGCCAGCTTCTCCTGCTCGGCCAGCTCTTTCTGCAGGTTGGGCAGCTTGCCGTACTGCAGTTCGCCGGCCCTGGCGTAATCGCCGTTGCGGGTGGCCTTTTCGATCTCGGCCTTGGTGGACTCCACCTCGGCGCGCAGGTTCTGCACCTGGCCGATGGCGTTCTTCTCGTTCTCCCACTGGGCCTTCTTGCTGTTAAAGCCGTCCCGCAGCTCGGCCAGCTCCTTCTCCAGCGCGGCCAGCCGCTGCCGGGAAAGCTCGTCGGTCTCCTTCTTCAGGCTGGCCTGCTCGATCTGAAGCTGGGTGATGCGGCGGTTCAAATCGTCCAGCTCGGCGGGCATCGAGTCCATCTCGGTCTTGACCATGGCGCAGGCCTCGTCCACCAGGTCGATGGCCTTGTCGGGCAAAAACCGGTCGGTGATGTACCGGTCGGACAGGGTGGCGGCGGCGATCAGCGCGCCGTCCTGGATTTTGACGCCGTGGAACACCTCGTACCGCTCTTTCAGGCCGCGCAAGATCGAGATGGTGTCCTCCACCGTGGGCTGCTCCACCATCACAGGCTGGAAACGGCGCTCCAAAGCGGGGTCTTTCTCGATATACTCGCGGTACTCGTCCAGCGTGGTGGCGCCGATGCAGTGCAGCTCGCCGCGGGCCAGCATGGGCTTTAACAGGTTGCCCGCATCCATGGCGCCGTCGGTCTTGCCGGCACCCACGATGGTGTGCAGCTCGTCGATGAACAGGATGATCTGTCCCTCGCTCTTTTTCACCTCGTTCAGCACGCTCTTCAGGCGCTCCTCAAACTCGCCGCGGTACTTTGCGCCGGCCACCAGCGCGCCCATGTCCAGGCTGAAGATGGTGCGGTTTTTCAGGTTTTCCGGCACGTCGCCCCGCACGATCCGCTGGGCAAGCCCCTCGGCGATGGCGGTCTTGCCCACGCCGGCCTCGCCGATCAGCACAGGGTTGTTCTTGCGCTTGCGGCTCAGGATGCGGATGACGTTGCGGATCTCCACGTCGCGGCCGATGACCGGGTCCAGCTTGTTCTGCCGGGCGGCCTCCACCAGGTCGGTGCCGTACTTTTTCAGCGCGTTGTAGGTCTCCTCCGGGTTGTCGCTGGTCACCCGCTGGTTGCCGCGCACGGTGCTCAGCTGCTGCATAAACTTTTCGGCGGTGATGCCAAACTGCTTGAACAGCTCGCCGGCGGCCCTGCCCGGCCGCTGCAAAATGCCCAGGAACACATGCTCCACGCTGATATACTCGTCCTTCATCTGCCGGGCCTGGGCCTCGGCGGCGTTCAGCGCCCGGTCCAGATCGCCGGAGATATAGACCTTTTCCGGGTCCCGGCCGCTGCCGGTCACCCGCGGCAGGGCGGCGACTTTCTCGGTGGCGGCATTGGCAAAGGCGTTGGCGTCAACGCCCATGGCCTGCAAAAGCTGGGGGATCAGGCCGTCCTGCTGCTGGGCAAGGGCCGCCAGCAGGTGCTCCTGCTCGACGGCTTGGTTGGAATATTCCACGGCAAGGCGCTGCGCGTTCTGCAGGGCCTCGATGGTTTTCTGGGTAAACTGGTTCATGTTCATATCGCAGACCTCCTTTGTGTGGACACGATGTGATACCCTGGCAGCCTTGGCGGCGGACTGCCAGCCCGCCGGCTGCCGCCGGCCGTCAAAACGGCCGGAAGTCAAGCGATGTGCCGACCGGACGGCTGTTTGCAAAACGGAAACCGAGACCGATCCGCTGGATTAGCACTCTATCGCTTAGACTGCTAACATTGTACCACGCCCGCCGCAAAATGCAATACCCTACACAGAAAGTTTACATTTCCGCCCCGCCCGGCCCACCTGCCGGAGGCAGACGGGCGCAGCGGATAAGCGCCAAAGCGCCGGGAAACCCGCCGAAAAGGCGCAATGCCGCCGCAATGCCTGGGGGGCCCGCGGCGCAGCGGTGCTTGGGGCACAGGCCGGGGACCGCGTGGGGGTGCCCGGTATCATTGACCGTGCAGGGGGGGTAAAGCGCCCATATGTAAAAACTGGACGAATCCCCCGGCCTGCCCTTGCGATTCTTGGCCCGCCGGGGTATAATACGGGTACATCCCACCGGCAGCGCCATCCGGCTGCCGCCTTTTGCTTTTTATCGATTTGTTCCATTCCATCAGGATACCCGCTCTGCGCGGTATCTTTGCGATCGCAGGGAGAATTCCATGGCATCTGATTTTTACACCTATCATAAACAGGCGAAGGACCGGCGCAGGCGCAGGTATGTGGGCGTGCTGCTGTTCCTGCTGGCGCTGCTGCTGGCCATGGCGGGGGGCGTGCTGTGGTGGTACGGCGGCGGGCAGCCCGCGTCGGCGGTGCAGGCCACGGCGGAGCAGGCCGCCGCCCAGTCCGCGCAGGCCACGGCCACCCCGGCGCCCGCCACCCCGGCCCCCCAGACGCCGGAGTCCGCCACGCCGGAAAGCGCCACCCCGGAAAGCGCCGGCAGCTACACCCCGGTGCGGCTGCTGCCCCAGGTGGACAACGCCGCCTGGGACACTGCCGCCAAAGTGGCGGCGACCCTCAATCAGGATTACCAGAACACCGACCACCGCATGGTGGCGCTGCCCATGCTGGGCACCGTGACCGACAGCTATTTTGACACCGTCACCTTTGTGGGCGACAGCCTGGCCTCCGGCATGGGCATCTATGCCACCGGCTACCCCAACGCCCACTACGCCACCTACCGCAGCATCGGGCCGGAGGCCATCGTCAACAACACCACCGTGACCAACGCGGTCACCGGCGCCACCGAGACCCCCATCGAGACCATCGTGGCCAGCCAGCCGGACTACGTCTATATCCTGGTGGGCACCAACACGCTGGTCAACGCCAACAGCGAGGAACGCCTGCTGGCCTATTACGAGCAGATGATCGACGTGCTGCGCGAAAAGCTGAACCCCGGCGTCGTGTTCTATATCCAGGCCATCCCCGGCGTGCAGGAGGACGTGGTGCAGACCCGCCCCGGCCTGGACAACGCCCGCATCTTTTCCGTCAACAACCTGCTGGCCAACCTGGCGCTGCGCAAGGGCTGCTACTTTGTCAACATCCGCGAGGCGCTCAACAATCTGGACGGCAGCCTGATCGACGAGTATGACGTCGGCCTGGACGGCGTCCACGTCAACCCTGCGGGCTACCAGGCCTGGGCGGACTATCTGGCCACCCACACCGCCTGGAACAGCCGCAGCATCTATCTGGGCCAGAACCCCTGGAAGATCCTTGGCAGCTGAAACGCCACGGCAGCCAAACTGCATCCAAACGCGCCCCCACGGCGGCCGAAACGGCCCGGTGGGGGCGCATTTTTTGAACATAATACCGAGAAAATGTCCAAAAGTGTAGAAGAATTGCACAAATCAATAAAACGCGGCATGATTTTTTTAGCAGAATATAACAGAAAAACCTTGAAATTCCTTCCCGAAACAGGTAATATAATAGTAGTTAAATTCTGGCGGTGTGCAACCGCTGTAAAGGGGAGATTACAGTGAACAAAGCAGCAGCCAAGGATGCAGGGTATCCCATTTTCCTGTTCAAACAGGGCAATAACCAGGAGGCACAGCGGTATTTCGGCGCCCACCTCTGCCAGCAGGACGGCCAGGACGGCGCGGTGTTCCGTGTCTGGGCGCCCCACGCCAAGGCGGTGTCTGTGGTAGGCGATTTTAACAGCTGGGTCCCCGGCAGCCATCCGATGACCAAGGTCGAGGAAGGGATCTGGGAACTTTTTATCCCCGGGATCAAAGAGTACGACATCTATAAATTCTGCGTCACCAGCCCGTCGGACGAGCTTTTGTTCAAGGCGGACCCGTACGCCTTCCATACCGAGACCCGCCCCTCCAACGGCAGCAAGGTCTACGACCTGGGCGGCTATGCCTGGAACGACGGCGCCTGGCTGGAACAGCAGGAAAAGCAGGACGTCATCAACTCGCCTGTCAGCATCTACGAGATGCACATGGGCAGCTGGAAGATGAAGGACGAGAATACGCCCTACAACTATTCCGAGGTCGCCGACCTGCTGATCCCCTACATCAAGGATATGGGCTACACCCATGTGGAGCTGCTGCCCATCACCGAATATCCGTTTGACGGCAGCTGGGGCTACCAGGTATCCGGCTATTTTGCGCCCACCAGCCGCTACGGCACCCCCAAGGACTTTATGGCCTTTGTGGACAAGTTGCACCAGGCCGGCATCGGCGTGATCCTGGACTGGGTGCCCGCCCACTTCCCGCGGGACGGCTACGGCCTGTACATGTTCGACGGCGCCCCCTGCTACGAGGACCCCAACCCCCGCCGCGGCGAGCACAAAGAGTGGGGCACCATGGTGTTCAACTACGGCATGGGCGAAGTGCAGAGCTTTTTGATCTCCAGCGCGCTGTTCTGGATCGACCAGTATCACCTGGACGGTCTGCGGGTGGACGCGGTGGCCAGCATGCTCTATCTGGATTACAACCGCCGCGACGGCGAGTGGGAACCCAACGTCAACGGCGGCAAGGAAAACCTGGAGGCCATCGCCTTTTTGCAGAAGTGCAACGGCGTGGTGCTGGGCCGCCACCCCCACAAGATGATGATCGCCGAGGAATCCACCGCCTGGCCGATGGTGACCAAGCCTGCGGCCGACGGCGGCCTGGGCTTCAACTTCAAGTGGAACATGGGCTGGATGAACGATATGCTCAGCTACATGAAGACCGACCCGCTGTTCCGCGCCGGCAACCACGGCAAGGTGACCTTCAGCTTCTTCTACGCTTTCAGCGAGAACTTTATCCTGCCCATCAGCCACGACGAGGTCGTTCACGGCAAGTGCAGCCTGATCAACAAGATGCCCGGCGACTACGAGACCAAGTTTGCCAACCTGCGCACCTTCTACGGCTACATGATGGCCCATCCCGGCAAAAAGCTGCTGTTCATGGGCCAGGAGTTCGGCCAGTTCATCGAGTGGGACGAGAAAAAGCCGCTGGACTGGATGCTGCTGGAGTACGACAAGCACCGCCAGCTGCAGTCCTACGTGCGCGACCTGAACGCCTTCTATAAAGAGAACCCCGCCATGTGGCAGGTGGATTACAGCTGGGAAGGCTTCCAGTGGATCGTCCCGGACGACAACCAGCAGAGCGTGGTCATCTTCCTGCGGCGGGACGCTGCCGGCAAGATGATCCTGGTGGCCTGCAACTTCAACCCCGTGCTGCGCCAGGGCTACAAGCTGGGCGTGCCGGTGTCCGGCACCTACAAGGAGCTTTTGAACTCCGACGACGCCAGGTACGGCGGCGGCGACGTGCATAACGCCCCGGTGCGCAGCGTCAAGGGCGCGATGCACGGCTTTGACCAGCACATCAAGATCGACCTGCCGCCGCTGTCCACCATCTACTTCTCGGTGCCCATGCCGCGCAAGCGCAAGCCGAAGGAGGATGCCAGGGCGGCCGGCAAACCTGCCGCAAAGTCCGCCGCCAAAAAGCCGGCGGCCAAAAAAGCCGCGGCAAAGCCCGCCGCCAAAAAGGCGGCCACCAAAGCCAAAACGCCCAAGGCGTGAGGAATAAAAGACCCAAGCATGTACTAACGGCGAAAGCCGAACAAGGGGAGATTTATCATGGCAAAAGAAATGATCGCAATGATTCTGGCCGGCGGCCAGGGTTCGCGTTTGTATGCGCTGACCCAAAAGCTCGCCAAGCCCGCAGTGCCGTTTGGCGGAAAGTATCGTATCATCGACTTCCCGCTGTCCAACTGCGTCAACTCGGACATCGACACCGTCGGCATCCTGACGCAGTACCAGCCGCTTGTCCTGAACGAGTATGTGGGCAACGGCCAGCCCTGGGACCTGGACCGCCTGCACGGCGGCGTCCATGTGCTGCCGCCCTACCAGCAGGCTTCCGGCTCTGACTGGTACAAGGGCACCGCAAACGCCATCTATCAGAACATCTCGTTCATCGACCGCTACGATCCCAAATATGTCATCATCCTGTCCGGCGACCAGATCTGCAAGCAGGATTACTCGGACTTCCTGCGCTTCCACAAAGAGAAGGACGCCGAGTTCAGCGTCGCCGTCATGGAAGTGCCATGGAGCGAGGCTTCCCGCTTCGGCCTGATGGTCACCGATGACAACGACCGCATCAGCGAGTTCCAGGAAAAACCGAAGGATCCCAAGAGCAACCTGGCTTCCATGGGCATCTACATCTTCAACTGGGATGTGCTCAAGAGCTATCTGATCGCCGACGAGGCCGACCCCGAGAGCGAGAACGACTTTGGCAAAAACGTCATCCCCGCCCTGCTGCGCGACGGCCGCCGCATGTACGCCTACCGCTTTGCCGGCTACTGGAAGGACGTGGGCACCATCTCCTCGCTGTGGCAGGCAAACATGGAGGTCCTGGACCCCTCTCACTCCGGCATCAACCTGTTTGACGAGAGCTGGAAGATCTATTCCCGCAACACCGGCAACCCCTGCCAGAAGATCGGCGCCGACGCCGACATTGAAAACTCGATGGTCACCGAGGGCTGCAAGGTCAACGGCACCGTCAAGGATTCGATCCTGTTCCCCGGCTGCGTGGTCGAAAAGGGCGCCACCGTTGAGGCTGCCGTCGTCATGGGCGGCACCGTCATCAAGGCGGGCGCGTCGGTCAAGCACTGCATCGTGGCCGAGAATGTCACCGTTGAGGAGGGCGCCACCGTCGGCGCCATGCCCGAAGGCGGCCTGGACATCGCCAACCCCGGCGACGTTGCCACGGTCGGTTCCGGTGTCCGCATCGGCAAGGGCGCTACCGTCGGCCCCAAAGCGATGGTCTCCAATGATGTAAAGGATGGTGAGGAGCAATGGTAAGCAGCAACATGAGCGCCCTGGGCGTTATTTTTGCCAATACTTATGATAACCTGGTCCCCGAACTGGTGGCCGAACGCACGATGGCCTCCATTCCCTTCGGCGGCCGTTACCGCATGATCGACTTTGTGCTGTCCAGCATGGCAAACTCCGGCATCGACAATGTCTCTATCATTGTCCGCCGCAACTACCACTCGCTGATGGATCACCTGGGCGCCGGCCGTGAATGGGACCTGACCCGCAAGCGCGGCGGCCTGAACGTGTTCCCGCCCTATGCCGAGCGCAGCGTCAAGGTCTACTCCGGCCGTGTGGACGCGCTGGCCAGCATCCTGTCCTGGATCGGCAGCCAGAAGGAGAAGTATGTTGTCCTGTCCGACGCCTGCATCGCCTTCAACCTGGACTTCAACAAGCTGATCGAGGAGCATATCGCCAGCGGCGCCGACGTGACCATGCTCTACAACCGCGCCGAGATCCCTGAGGGCGCCCGCAACGACAACTACACCGTCCAGGTCAAGGACGGCCGCGTCACCGAGCTGCTGTCCAACGACTACCGCCCCGGCCAGCAGAACCTGGCCATGAACATCTACATCCTGGAGCGCGAGACGCTGATCCAGCTGATCCGCGACGCTTCGGTCCGCGGCCTGGTCTACTTCGAGCGCGACATCCTGGCCCGCAACCTGAGCCTGCTGAATGTCCATGCCGTCGAGTACACCGGCTACGCCGCCCGCATCTCGGACATGAAGAGCTACTTTGACGAGAATATGCGCCTGCTGGAAGGCGACAACGTCGATCAGCTCTTTGATCCCGCCAACCCCATCTACACCAAGATCCGCGACGACAACCCCACCCGCTACATCACAGGCAGCAAGGTCAAGAACTCGCTGCTGGCCGACGGCTGCGTCATCGAGGGCACGGTCGAGAACAGCGTCCTGTTCCGCGGCTGCCAGGTCAAGAAAGGCGCTGTGGTCAGAAACAGCGTGCTGATGCAGGACAGCGTCGTGGAAGCCAACACCTCGGTGGAGTATGTGGTCACCGACAAGAACGTCCACATCACCGAGGGCAAGCAGCTCTGCGGCACCGATTCCTTCCCGGTCTTTGTCGCCAAGAACCATACAGTCTGACGCTCATTAGGCTTTGCCGCCACATCTCCCCGGCGGCAGGGCCTTTTTGAGAGGGCGGGGGAGGGGCGGCCGCCCACGGCGGCTGCCGGCAGTGTGTCCGACGCCTGGCGCCGGGCATACGCCCAGCAACGGGATATGCCGCCGCGGCGCTGCACGGCGTCCACGGTGCCGGCCAAACGCCCCTCTCCCGGCCCTTCTCTTGTTTTTCTTGCTTATTCTTTTGCCGCGCCCCGCGCGCGGCGCCCCATTTAAGGAGGAGACTATGAGAATCCTTTACGCTGCCAGCGAGGCAGCCCCCTTTGCCAAATCCGGCGGCCTGGCCGATGTGGCCGGCGCCCTGCCCAAGGCTTTGGTGCGCGACGGCATCGACTGCCGTGTGGTCATGCCGCTGTACGGCGACCTGAAATTCCGCGACCGGCTGACCTATGTCACCAACTTCAGCGTGCCGGTGGGCTGGCGCAGCCAGTACTGCGGCCTGTTCAAGGCCGAGCACGAGGGCGTTACCTTCTATTTCATCGACAACGAATACTACTTCAAGCGCAGCGGCCTGTACGGCTTCTACGATGACGGCGAGCGCTTCGCCTTCTTCTCCCGCGCCATCCTCGAAATGCTGTTCTATACCGATTTCGAGCCCGACATCATCAACTGCAACGACTGGGAGACCGCGCTGACGCCCGTCTACCTGAACCTGTACTACCGCCACCTGGACAAGTTCAACCGCATCAAGACGGTGTTCACCATCCACAACATCGCCTACCAGGGCAAGTACGGCCTGGATATCCTGGAGGATACCTGCGGCATCGGCGCCCGCGACGCCCATGTGGTGGAGTACGACGGCTGCGCCAACTTTATGAAAGGCGCCATCGAGACCGCCGACAAGGTCACCACCGTCAGCCCCACCTACGCCGGCGAGATCCTGGACCCCTGGTTCAGCCATGGCCTGGACGGCCTGCTGCGCCAGAAACAGTACAAGCTGTGCGGCATCCTCAACGGCATCGACGTGGACGTGTACAACCCCGCCACCGACCCGGACATCGCCAAAAACTACGACGTCAACTCCTTCCAGGACGGCAAGGCCGTCTGCAAGGCCGCTTTGCAGGACCGCATGGGCCTGAACAAGGACGGCAGCCCCATCATGGCCATGGTCACCCGCCTGGTGGGCCACAAGGGCGTCGACCTGGTGCGCAGCATCGCCGAGGGCCTGATCCAGCAGGGCATTGAGCTGGTCATCCTGGGCTCCGGCGAGGCCGGCTACGAGGCTTTCTTCAACGAGCTGTGCGCCCGGCATCCCGGCCGCGTGGGCGTTTACATCGGCTTTAACGCCCAGCTGGCGCAGCAGATCTACGCCGGCGCCGATATCTTCCTGATGCCCTCCCGCAGCGAGCCCTGCGGCCTGGCCCAGATGGTGGCCTGCCGTTACGGCACCATCCCCGTGGTCCGCGAGACCGGCGGCCTGCGCGACTCCATCCATGACTCCGGCGACGGTTACGGCAACGGCTTCACCTTTGCCAACTACAACGCCCACGAGCTGTACGAGGCCTGCTGGCGCGCCAAGGAAGGTTACTGGAAGAAGGACGGCTGGCCCATCCTGGTCCGCCGCGCCATGGAGTGCGACTTCAGCTGGGCCAACTCGGCCAAGAGCTACGAGGGCCTGTACAACGAGGTCGTCAACCTCTGGTAAGCCGCACCGTCCGGCCGTCTATGGCTGACAGCGCATCAAACCACAAAAACAGCCTGCCGGGCAGGGAGCAGATCCCCGCCCGGCAGGCGTTTTTTGTGCAGCCGGAGCCTTGAGCCAAAAAGTATCCCCGGCCTGCGGATCGGGCAGGCCGGGGAATATTTGCGGAAAAACGGGCACCGGGGGTCAGAGCGGGCGCCTCTTGCCGGGGTCAGGCGGGGCGCATCAGGCCTCGGCGTCCTCGGCAGCAGGCTCCTGGCCCTGTTCCTCAATGACGTCGCGGGTGTCGCGGGCGATCATCAGCTCCTCGTTGGTCTCAATGATCAGCGTGCGGACGCGGGCGCCCCAGGCGGTGATCTCCACCACGTCCTTTTTCTGCCTGTGGGCGTCGCGGTTCTTGTCGGTGTCGATGCGGATGCCCAGCCAGTCCATGTGGTGGCAGATCTTGGCGCGGGAGTCGGCGTCATGCTCGCCGATGCCGCCGGTGAACACGATGGCGTCCACGCCGCCCATGGCAGCGATGTAGCTGCCGATGGTCTTTTTGATCTGGTAGTTCAGCATATCGCTGGCCAGCTGGGCGCGGGGGTTGCCTTCCTTGGCGGCCTTTTCCACGTCGCGCTTGTCACTGGAAACGCCGGAGATGCCCAGCAGGCCGGACTTTTTGTTCAGGATCTCGTCCAGCTCGTGGCCGGTGATGTCCAGCGTGTACTTCAGGTAGTTGACCACCGAGGGGTCCAGGTCGCCGCAGCGGGTGCCCATCATCAGGCCGGCCAGCGGGGTCATGCCCATGGAGGTGTCCACCACGCGGCCCTGGTCAACGGCGGCGATGGAGCTGCCGTTGCCCAGGTGGCAGGTGATCAGCTTCAGGCGCTCGATCGGCTCCTCCAGGAACTCGGCGGCGCGGTGGCTGACATACTTGTGGCTGGTGCCGTGGAAACCGTAGCGGCGGACGCCGTACTTCTCGTAGTATTCGTAGGGGATGGCGTACATGTAAGCCTTGGGGGGCATGGTGCTGTGGAACGCGGTGTCGAACACGGCGATGTTGGGCTTGTCGCCAAAGACCTTGTAGCTGGCCTCGATGCCCAGGATGGCGGCGGGGTTGTGCAGCGGCGCCAGCGAGCTCAGGTCGCGGATGGCCGAGATGACCTCCGGGGTGATCAGGCAGCTTTTCTTGAACTTCTCGCCGCCGTGGACCACGCGGTGGCCGATGGCGTCGATCTCGTCGATGCTGTCGATGACTTTGCCATCGCCGGTGGTCATCTTCTTGACCAGCTCGGTGAACGCCTCGGTGTGGGTGGGGAAGATGGCGGGGGTGGTGCGCTTGTCGCCGTTGGCTTCGTGGGTGATCATGCTGCTTTCCATGCCGATGCGCTCGCACAGGCCTTTGCACAGCACCTTTTCGCCTTCCATCTCGATCAGCTGGTACTTCAGGCTGGAAGAACCACAGTTGATAACCAGGACTTTCATACTTCTTGAAATCCTCCTTGCTATACGGTACGGTCTCGCCGGGTGCCCTTCGCGGCAGCCCACCCGGCGGCGGAATGCCAAACGCGCCCGAAAACGCGCCTGCATGGCAGACTGCCCCTTTTGTATTACACAACTTTATTATATAATGGATTCAAGCCGTTTTCAAGGAACAGTTTTATCTTCCTGCCATAGAACAGTTTTATCTTCCTGCCATAGAACACCGGGAAAAAGGGGAAAAATTTATGGAATTTGCGGGCATCATTGCCGAGTACGACCCGTTTCACAACGGGCACGCCGCCCAGCTGCAAATGCTGTGGGCGCGGGGCGCGGGACGCATCGCCGTGTGTATCAGCGCGGCCGCCGTGCAGCGGGGCGGGTTCCCGCTGCTGCCGGAACCGGTGCGGGTGCAGGCGGCCCTGCAGGCCGGCGCGGACCTGGTCGCGGCATTGCCCGCCCCCTATGCCTGCCTGGGCGCCGAGGGCTTTGCCGCCGCCGGCGTGGCGCTGCTGACCGCCCTGGGCTGCGACACGCTGGCCTTTGGCGCCGAGACCCCCGACGCCGGCCTGCTGATGCGCGCCGCGCGCCTGGTGGACAGCCCCGCCCTGGCCGAGGGGCTGCAGCGGCATCTGGCGGGCGGCGCGACCTTTGCGGCGGCCCGCGCCGCCGCGGCCGAGGAGCTGGAACCCGGCACGGGAGCGCTGCTGGCCAGCCCCAACAATATCCTGGGGGTGGAATACTGCAAGGCCATCCTGCGGCAGGGCAGCCACCTGCAGCCTTTGCCGCTGCCCCGCCTGGCCGCCGGCCACGGCACTGCCGAGACCGGCGCCATCCAGGGGCGGCCGGTGGCCTCGGCCAGCTACCTGCGGGAGCTGGCCTGGGGGCGGGGGCTGGATGCCGCGCTGGAATTTGTGCCGGCGCAGGCGGCGGCGCTGTACCGGGCTTCCGCCGACCGGGGCGAGCTGCTGGACCCGGACAAGTTTTCGGTGGCGGTGCTTTCCCGGCTGCGGGGCCAGGGGCGGCAGCAGCTGGCCGCCGTGCGCGGCCTGTCCGAGGGGCTGGAAAACCGCCTGTACGCCGCGGTGCAGAAAGCCGCCACCGTGCAGGAATTGTACGACCTGCTCAAGACCCGGCGCTACCCCCACGCCCGGCTGCGTCGGCTGGTGCTGGACGCGGCGCTGGGGGTCACGGAGGGGCTTGTGCCCCAAACGCCGCCCTACCTGCATGTGCTGGGGGCCAGGCGGCAGGCGCTGGGGGCGCTGCGGTATGCGGCGCTTCCGGCGGGGACCTCGCTGGCAGAGCTGGCGCGCGGCTCCGCCCCGGCGGAAGCTGTGGCGCAGCTGCACGGCGCCTTTGCCGACCTGTCGGCCCTGTGCCGGCAGCGCCCGATGCCGGCGGGGCTTGCATTTACGGCCAAGCCCGTGATAATATAGTATCGATATGGAGAAAACGTGCGCCGCTGTGCGCGAATGATGCACAGCGGCGCAAAAACTGCCGGCCCGACCGGCGAACAGGAGAAGGGGGAAAACAATGGCGCTGCATGTCATGGACGAAGCCAACCACTGCCTGGGCTGCAAGAACCCGCGCTGCCAGCAGGGCTGCCCGATCCACACCAACATCCCGGAAGTCATCCGCCTGCTGAAAGCCAACAAGCTCAACGAGGCAGGCCGCATGCTGTTCGAGAACAACCCGCTGACCACCGTCTGCAGCCTGGTCTGCAACCACGAAAATCAGTGCGAGGGCCACTGCATCCGCGGCATCAAGGGTGCGCCGGTGCATTTCTCGGTCATTGAAAACTACATTTCCTCCACCTACGCCTCCCAGATGGTGGCAGGCCCGGCCAAGCCCAACGGCAAGCGCACCGCCATCATCGGCGCGGGCCCGGCGGGGCTGACCATCGCGGTCATTCTGGCCCGGTACGGCTACGACGTGACCATTTTCGAGGCGCACGACAAGATCGGCGGCGTGCTGCGCTACGGCATCCCGGAGTTCCGCCTGCCCAAAAGCGTGCTGGACGACTTCGAGTACCGCCACCTGCGGCTGAAAGGCATCAAGGTGCGCCCCAATACCGACATCGGCAAGGCCATCACGCTGGAGGACCTGTTCCGCGACGGCTACAAGGCGGTGTTCATCGGCACCGGCGTCTGGAACCCCAACGCGCTGCACATCAAGGGCGAAAGCCTGGGCAACGTGCACTTTGCCATCAACTACCTGCAAAACCCCGACGTCTACCACCTGGGCAGCCATGTGGTCATCATCGGCGCGGGCAACGCGGCCATGGACGTGGCGCGCACCGCCATCCGCCACGGCACCCGCCATGTGCTGTGTGTCTCCATCACCAAAAAGATCGCCGCCAGCGACTACGAGGCCAGCTACGCCAGGCTGGAAGGCGTGGAATTTTTGTACAACAAAAAGCCGGTGGAGATCACCGACCAGGGCGTCGTCCTGCGCGACCTGGACGAGGCCGAGGACGGCACTTTGACCGAACGCCCCGGCACCGAGATGCTTTACCCGGCGGACAGCGTGGTGGTGTCCATCAGCCAGGGGCCCACCATGACCATCGCCGAGAACGAGAAGAAGATCGAGACCAACGCCCGCGGCCTGTTTGTCACCGACGAGGTGGGCCGCACCACCATGCCCGGCGTGTTCGCCTCCGGCGACGCGGTCAAGGGCGCGCGCACCGTGGTGGAAGCGGTGGCATACAGCAAAAAGGTGGCCGAGGCCATGCACGAGTACATGCAGACCCTGCCCGCCGACCCGCCGGACGAGTACGCCAACGTGCCGGTGGCCAAGCTGGAGGACGGAAACTGATACCGCACGGCGGGAAAGCGGCAGCAAAAACAAAGGAGACCGGTTCGCAAAAACCGGTCTCCTTCAACGGAGCGCGCACAAGGAAACTTTGCCGCAAAATCTAACCAAAACAGGCCGTTGGCTGCGCTGCCATCGGCCTGTTTTTTGATTTTGATTTTTTCGGCGCTTCACAGTTTTGCCGCTTGCGCGGCAAAATCAAAGCTTCCCTGCGCTTCCTCCGCTTTTGGTGGAACGGAATTTGGCGGCAAGGAATTTTCTTATGGCGCCGCGCGCCTCACCGCCGCGGTTTCTTCCGCACGCTGTAACCGAACCTGCCCAGCCGGCGGCCCAGCGCCAGGTAGTCCCCGTGAGAGTAGACGATCAGCTTGGCGCGGTTTAAGCAGAGCTTGCCGCTCTCGTCCAGCAGGCTTTCGTCCACGTCCACGGCCACCACCTGGGCCAAAAACAGGTCGTGGCTGCCCAGCGGGATGCGCTGGGTGACCTTGCACTCCAGGTTCACCGGGCTTTGCTCCAGCAGCACCGTGCCCACCTTGGCGGCGGGGGCGGCGGTCAGGTGCATGGCGGCAAACTTGTCCGCATTGCGGCCGCTTTTGACGCCGCACCAGTCCACGGCGCGGGTCAGGCTCTCGGTGGGCAGGTTGATGACGAACTCGCCGCTGTCTTTGATCAGACCGTAGCTGTACCGCTCCGGCCGGACGCTGATGCTGACCATGGGCGGCTGGGTGCAGATGGTACCGCACCAGCCCACCGTGATCAGATTGGGTTTGTCCGGGCTGCCGCAGCTGACCAGCACCGGCGGCTCCGGGTTCAGCAGGGTGGAGCCTTTCCATACCTGACGCGCCATTCAGCTGCCCTCCTTGTCCTTGTCTGTTTCCCAGGTGCGCTCGCTGATGATATAGCGGGGGCGCGCCTTCGTCTCCATGTAGATTTTGCCGATGTACTCGCCGATCACGCCCAGGCAGATCAGCTGCACGCCGGACACAAAACAGATGATGCTGGTGGTGCTGGCCCACCCGGACACCGTGTGCCCCAAAAACGCCTGCACGATGGCCCAGATCACGCCGATAAAGCTGACCAGCGCCACCACGCAGCCAAACCCGGTGATCAGCCGGATCGGCTTGACTGAAAGGCTGGTGATGCCGTCAAAGGCAAGGCCCAGCATTTTGGACAGGGGATAGTGGCTCTCGCCGGCAATGCGCTCGTGCCGTTCGTAAGCGACGCTGGTGCTCTTGAAGCCCACCAGCGGCACCATGCCCCGCAAAAACAGGTTGACTTCCTTAAAGTTGGCGAACTCTTTCAGCACACGGGCGCTCAGCAGCCGGTAGTCGGCGTGGTTGAACACCACCTCGGCGCCCATGGCGTTCAGCAGCCTGTAAAAGCTCTCGGCGGTGAACCGCTTGAAAAAAGTGTCGGTGGCGCGGCTGCTGCGCACGCCGTAGACCACCTCGCAGCCGTCGCGGTAGGCGTCCACCATGGCGTCCATGGCGTTGATGTCGTCCTGGCCGTCGCAGTCGATGGAGATGGTGATGTCGCACCGGTCTTTGGCCTCCATCAGGCCGGCCAGCACGGCGTTCTGGTGGCCGCGGTTGCGGCTCTGGCAGATGCCGATGTAATGCGGGTCGCTTTTGGCCAGCTGGCAGATGATCTGCCAGGTCTTGTCTTTGGAGCCGTCGTTCACAAACAGTACCCGGCTTTCGGGGCTGACTTTTCCGGCGGCGGCCAGGTCGCTGAGCTTCTGCAAAAACATCGGCGCGGTGATGGGCAGCACCTCCTGCTCGTTGTAGCAGGGGATGACGATGTACAGGATCGGATGTTCGCGGTCGTTCACGGCGGTTCCTCCGTTGTCTGGTATGGCGCACCCGGCGGGCGCGGCGGCTGGCAGGGGCGCTTATTTTTGGTACTGCGCCCGCAGGCGGGCAACGTCCAGGATCTTAAAGCTGCCCCGGTACGTCTCGATCAGGCCCTCCTGCTGCATCCGGCTCAGCTCCCGGCTCAGGGCGCTGCGGTCGCAGTTCAGGTACTCGGCCAGGCCGGCGCGGGTCAGCTCCACCGTAAAGGTGTTGCTGCCGGCCCGCTCGGCCTCGTCCAGCAGCCAGATGCAGATGCGCGCCCGCAGGCTTTTGCAGATCAAAAGCTCCACCCGGCGGTCCAGCGCAAAGTATTTGTTGCTGATGGTGGTGACCAGGTTCTCCATCAGCTGGCAGTGGCTCTCGTGCAGGCTGGGGCAGGGATGGATGATCTTGCGGTAGGGCAGGTACATGGCCAGGCAGGCGCTGTCGGCCATGACGCTGACCGGGCTGCGCAGCGTCGAGCCGGACAGCACGTCCCCAAACAGCCCCGCCGGCCCCATGTGGGTGATGGCCACGCTGGCGCCGTCGGGGGTGTTTTTCACCGCGGTGATGCTGCCCTCCAGCACAATGCCCACCTCGTGGTTTTCGTAGCCGGCCAGCAGCAGGAACTCTCCCTTCTGGTAGCGCCGCACCCGGGGGTTGAAGCACTGCATCATGTTGTCCAGCTCGTCGTCGCGCATGCCCCGCAGCAGCGAAGTCCTGCGCAGCGTGTCGTAATAGGGACGCAGATCCATGGGAAACCCTCCTTAATGTTGCACCGGCAACGGAAATTCTGCAACCATTATAGTATAGTAGACACATAAAATCAAGCGGCAGGCGTGCACGGCGCTTCCTTCTCTGCGGAAGGGAGCCGTGCGCGCCCTGTTGTGCCTGCCTGTAACGGGCAGTGCGGGAGAGGAGAAGAACACCATGCACCTGAAACAACTGCTTGCCGGCGTCACCGCGCTGGCGCTGGGCCTGTCGCTGGCGGCCTGCGGCGCGGACAGCTCGTCCGCCGCGCAGGAAAGCTCCCGGCCGGCCGCCGAAGCCACCGCCGAGCCGGAAGCCACCCCTGAACAGACCGAAGAAACGCCCGAGACCGCAGGCGCCGCTTTGCGCATCGCCGGGCTGAAAGGCCCCACCACCATGGGCCTGTGCAACCTGATCGCGGACAGCGAGGGGAGCGGCCGGTACGACTTTACCATGTACGGCGCCGCCGACGAGATCGTGCCGCTGCTGGTCAAGGGCGAGCTGGACGCCGCCGCCATCCCGGCCAACCTGGCTGCCACCCTTTACCAGCGCACCGAGGGCGCGGTGCAGGTGGCCTGCATCAACACGCTGGGCGTGCTGTACGTGGTGGAAAACGGCGATACCATCCAGAGCGTGGCCGACCTGAAAGGCCAGACCATCTGGACCACCGGCCAGGGCACCACGCCGGAGTACGTGCTGCGCTATGTCCTGACCCAGAATGGCCTGGACCCGGACACCGACGTGGACATCCAGTGGGCCAGCGAGGCCACCGAGGCGCTGGCCCATGTGCAGGCCGGCGAGGCGACCATCGCCATGCTGCCCCAGCCCTTTGTGACCAGCGCGCTGAACCAGGTGGAGGGCCTGCGCGTGGCACTGGACATGAACACCGAGTGGGAGGCGGTGGCCGGCAGCAAGCTGGTCACCGGCGTGCTGGTGGCCCGCACCGACGCCATCCAGCGCGACCCCGCCGCCTTTGAACAGTTCCTGGCCGATTACGCCGCCAGCGTGGAGACCGCCAACACCGACCTGGAAGGCACCGCCGCCCTGTGCGAGGAGTACGGCATCGTGGCCAAGGCCGCCCTGGCCCAGCAGGCGCTGCCGGAGTGCAACATCGTGTTCGAGACCGGCAACGAGATGAAGGCCGACCTGGTCAACTACTTCCAGGTATTGTACGACGCCGACCCCGCCAGCGTGGGCGGCGCCATGCCGGATGACGCTTTCTATTATGGCGTCGCCGCCAGCGAAGATGCCGCGGCCTGACAAGAAAAAACGCAGGCGCCTGCTTTGGCAAAAGGCAGGCGCCATTGCGTTTTGGCTGGTCGTCTGGCAGCTGGCGGCCATGGGGCTGGGCCACGGCGGGCTGTTTCTGACCACGCCGCTGGGCACGCTGGAAGCCCTGGCCCGGCTGCTGCCCACCGCCGGGTTCTGGCACCGCATCGCTTTCAGCGCGCTGCGTATTTTGGCGGGGTTTGTGCTGGCGGTGGTCTGCGGCGCCGCGCTGGGGGCTGCCGGCGCCCGCTGGAAGGCGGTGGAGGTGCTGTTTTCCCCCCTGATGCAGCTGATCCGCGCCATGCCGGTGGCCAGTTTTGTCATCCTTGCGCTGCTGTGGGTGCGCAGCGACAACCTGTCCGTCGTGGTCAACTTTACCCATGTGCTGCCGGTGGTCTACGCAGGGGTGGCCGCAGGCATTGCCGACACCGACCGCCAGCTGGTGGAAATGGCAAAGGTCTACCGCCTGCCGCTTTCCCGGCGGCTGCGGTATATCTGGCTGCCGGGCGTTTTTCCCTCCTTCTGCGAGAGCTGCGCGGCCGCCATGGGCATGTGCTGGAAAAGCGGCGTCTCGGCCGAGGTCATCGGCCTGCCGGACGACAGCATCGGCAACGCCCTCTACCGGGCCAAGATCACCCTGACCACGCCCGACGTCTTTGCCTGGACGCTGGTCATCGTGGTGCTGTCGGCGTCGCTGTCGGCCGTTGCCGCACGCCTGCTGCGGCTGGCCCAAAACCGCCTGTGCGGGGAGGTGAACGCATGATCCGCGTAACGGGGCTGTGTAAAACCTTCGGCGGCGGGGATGCGCCTGCCGGCAGGGCGGGGGAGACCGGCCGCCAGGTGCTGGCCGGCGTGGACCTGACCATCGACGGCCCCACCGTGCTGATGGGACCTTCCGGCCAGGGCAAGACCACGCTGCTGCGCATCCTGATGGGGCTGGAAACGCCCGACGCGGGCAGCATCGAAGGGCTGGCCGGAAGGCGCATCGCCGCCATGTTCCAGGAGGACCGGCTCTGCCCCCAGCTGACCGCGGCGGACAACATCTGCCTGACCGGCCGCGGCGTGACCCGCGCCGAGGCCGAAGCCGAGCTGCGGGCACTGGGCTTTGCCGATGCCGACCTGAAGACGCCGGCGGCCAAGCTTTCCGGCGGGCAGAAACGCCGCGCCGCCCTGCTGCGGGCGCTGCTCTGCCGCGGGGCCGACCTGCTTTTGCTGGACGAGCCTTTTACCGGTATGGACCAGGCGCTGGTGGGGCAGGCCGCCGCCGCGGCGGTGCGCCTGGCCGCCGGGCGGGATACCCTGCTGGTCACCCACGACCGGCAGGCCGCCGCCCTGCTGGGCTGGCCGGTAACCGCGCTGGCAGAATGACCGGCGGCGCGTTCCGGCAGCGGAGGGGGAACAACCGCCCCGCCGGGCGAAGGCGATGGGGATCGTCAAAATAAAAATCACTTTTCCCCGAAAAAATGCTTGACACTGCGCAGGCAGCCTGTTATAATATCATACGCAGTTGACCGGCCCGCCGGTCGGCTGCGGATATGGAAAGATGGCTGAGCTGGTCTAAGGCGCACGACTGGAAATCGTGTAGGGCCC
>HBJMC02800__coassemble_346_pt1 | contig 19723 bp, 16 predicted proteins | sample HBJMC02800__metabat2_low_PE_013 | metagenome-assembled genome bin HBJMC02800 | reverse complement strand
CGGCGGAGCCCTGCACGTCGGCCTTGACGACGATGGGCAGTTCCTTCATATCGTTCTGGGCCATCTGGTCGAACAGGTTATCCAACGTGACCTTGGTGTAGGCGGCAAACTGGCGCTCCTTGGCCTCGTTGGTGCGCTTGTCGGCCAGCTCGCGGGCCAGGCGCTCGTCCGCGACCGCCTCGAAGATATCGCCGGCGTCGGGCACCTCGGTCAGGCCGGTGATCTCCACCGGCATCGAGGGGCCGGCCTGGGTCAGGTCCTGGCCCTTGTCGTTGCGCATGGTGCGCACACGGCCCACGGCGGTGCCGGCAATGACGCAGTCGCCCTTATGCAGCGTGCCGTTCTGGATCAGCAGCGTGGCCACGGGGCCCTGGCCCTTGTCCAGGCGGGCCTCCACCACGGCGCCCTTGGCGCGGCGGTTGGGGTTGGCTTTCAGCTCCATGACCTCGGCTTCCAGGGCGATGCGCTCCAACAGGTCGCTGATGCCCATGCCGGTCATGGCCGAGACGGGGATGCAGGCCACGTCGCCGCCCCAGTCCTCCGGGACGATCTCGTACTGGGTCAGCTGCTCCTTGACGCGCTCCGGGTTGGCGGTGGGCTTATCCATCTTGTTGATGGCCACGATCAGCTTGACGTTGGCCGCCTTGGCGTGGTTGATGGACTCGATGGTCTGGGGCATGATGCCGTCGTCGGCCGCCACCACCAGGACCGCGATATCGGTCATGTTGGCGCCGCGGGCGCGCATCGAGGTGAACGCCTCGTGGCCCGGGGTGTCCAGGAAGGTGATGAGGTCGTCCCCCACCTTGACCTGATAAGCGCCGATGGCCTGGGTGATGCCGCCGGCCTCGCCCGCGGTGACGTTGGTCTTGCGGATGGCGTCCAGGATGGAGGTCTTGCCGTGGTCGACGTGGCCCATGACCACAACGACCGGCGGACGGGTGACCAGATCGGCCTCGTTGTCCTCGTCCTTTTCAAACAGGCGCTCCTCGATGGAGACATGGACCTCGTGCTCGACCTTGGCGTGGAACTCCTCGGCCACCAGGGCGGCGGTGTCAAAGTCCACCACGTCGGAAGCGGCGTGCATCTCGCCCATCTGCATGAACTTGGCCACGACCTTGGCGACGTTCTGCTTCAGGCGGGAGGCCAGCTCGCTGACGGTGATCTCGTCGGGGATGGAGATCTTGAGCTGGGCGTTGCGGGCCTTCTCCAGCTGGATGCGCTGCAGGCGCTCGGCCTCGGTCTCGCGGCGGCGCTGGTACTGGTTGCGGCCGCGGTTTTTGTTGTTGAACTTCTGCTTGTTGCCCACCGGCTGGTTCTTGCGCTTGGCGGGCATATTGCGGCTGTCGGCCAGGTCGTCGTAGCGGGCGCTGAACTTGTCGACGTTCACGTCCACGGTACGGGTATCCACCTGCACATGGGCGCGCTGGACCTCCACCGTCTCGGTGGTCACCGGCTGCTTGACGCCGGTGTCGGCGGCCAGGGCCTGCATGGTCACGCGCTTTTCCTTGCGCTTTTCGGCCGGACGCTCCGGCTGGCGCTTGTGCTCCGGCTGGCGGGGCTTTTGCTGCTGGGCGGCGGGCTGCTTTGCCTCCTCCTTGGGGGCCTGCGCCTTGGGCTGCGCAGGCTGCGGTGCGGCAGGCTTTGCCGCCTTGGCCGCCTTGGGGGCGGGCTTCTCGGCCGGCGCCTCGTGGACAGAGGCAAAATAGGCGTCCAGGCTGGCCTCGGCGGTCTCGCGGGTCAGCTGTTCCAGCAGGTAGTTCAGCTCCTGCTCGTCAACGGTGCCGCCGGTCTTTTTGGTCTCGCCGGTGACGGCGGCCAGGGTATCGATGATCTTTTTATTGGGTACGCCAAAATCCTTGGCGACGTCGGTGATCTTATACTTAAACTCCATGGGCGGGATCCTCCTTCTCTTGGGTCAGATGTTTGGCGCACAGGCGGGCCAGGTTTTCATCCGTGACAGCAAACACGGCGGCCGGCCGGGGCGTCAGCGCGCTGAGCTGCGCAACCGTCAGGGGCATGGTCCGGCAGTCCACCAGATCCCGGCAGAACGCCCGGATATGGGATGCCGTGCGGTCGCTGGCGTCCGAAGCCAGCAGCACCAGGCAGGCCTTGCCGCCCGCCGCCGCGTCGCAGACGCGGTCGTAACCGTGCAGCAGCCTGCCTGCCTTGCGGCACAGGCCCAGCGCCCCCAGCAGCAAATCGGGATCATTCATGGGGCGCCGCCTCCTTTGCCGCCTGCTCGGCAGCGGTGATCTCGGCCGTCAGGCGCTCGAACACATCGTCCGGCACCGGCACGCCGAAGGCGTTTTGCAGGCGCTTGGCTTTGCGCGCTTTTGCCAGGCAGGCGGCCGAAGGGCACAGGTAAGCGCCGCGGCCGGCCTTTTTGCCGGTCAGGTCGACGCTGACGTTGCCGTCCGGGCTGCGCACCACGCGCACCAGCTCCCGCTTTGGCTTTTGGGCGTTGCAGCCCACACAACGGCGGACCGGGATCTTTCTCTGCTGCAAATAACTGACCTCTTTTCAATCTCATTGGGCGGGGGAACCTGCCTGGCGGCGATGCGCCAAACGGCCCCGTGCGTTACCGGATAGCGCCCACGGGGGTCATTCCTCGCCGTAATAGCCGGACTCGGGGCGGATGTCGATATTATAGCCGGTCAGGCGGGCGCACAGGCGGGCGTTCTGGCCCTTGTTGCCGATGGCCAGGCTGAGCTGGTGGTCGGGCACCGTGACCCGGCAGCTCTTGGTATCGCCGGGCAGCAGTTCCACCTTGACCACGCGGGCGGGCGACAGCGCCGCGCCGATGAAGGTGGCGACGTCCTCGCTCCAGGGGATGATGTCGATCTTTTCGCCGCCCAGCTCCTCGACGATCTTTTCCACGCGGGAACCGTGGGCGCCGATGCAGGCGCCCTGGGCGTCCACATTGGGGTCGTGGCTGTAGACGGCCATCTTGGTGCGGGCGCCGGCCTCGCGGGCGATGGCCTTGATCTCGACGGTGCCGTCGTAGATCTCGGGCACCTCCAGCTCAAACATCCGCTTGACCAGGCCGGGATGGGTGCGGCTGATGGTGATGCGGGGGCCGCGCTCGGTGGAGATGACGTCCACCACGTAGACCTGCAGGATCTGGCCCTCGGTGTAGGTCTCGCCGGGGACCTGCTCGTTGCGGGGCAGCACGGCGCTGCCGCCCTTGCCCAGGTCCAGCGTGACATTGCCGCGCTCCGGGTCGATGGAGACGACGGTGGCGGAGATGATCTCGTGGGCGCGGGACTGCATCTCGCTGTACTGGGCGCTGCGCTCCGCCTCGCGGATGCCCTGGCGGATGACGTGCTTGGCGGTCTGGGCGGCGATGCGGCCGAACTCCTTGGTCTTTAAGGGGGTCAAAAACTTCTGGCCGATCTGGTAGCTTTTGCGCACCCGCTGGGCGTCCTCCAGGCTGACCTGGGTGTAGGGGTTCTCGACCTCCTCGACGATCTCCTGCGCCAGCGTGGCACGGAAGGCGCCGATGGAGGGGTCGATGTCAACGATGACGTTGTCGTCCTCGACGTTATAGTCCTTCTTGACGGCGATGACGATGGCGGCCTTGATCTTTTCGATCAGGTAATCCTCCGGCAGGCCGCGCTCCTTTTCCAGCGCGGCAAGGGCCTCGAAGAACTCGTTGTTCGTGGATGCAGTAGCCATTTTTACGGTTTCCTCCCAAAATAAAGTTCAGGTTTCTCCTGATGGTTTCTCAAAGCGGATGGCCCGTCTGCAAGGGCGGCGGCCGCCGCGTTCCTACTGTTATCGTATGCGCGGCGGGCGCGGGACAGGCCGGGGGTCAGAACAGATCCTCGTCGTCGCAGAGCTTGACGTAGCTGGCGGCTTCCAGCGGGAAGGCGACGGGGCCGTCCGGCGCAGCCAGCGTGACGATGCCGTCCTGCAGGCCTTCCAGCAGGCCGGAGACCTCGCGCCGGCCCTGGCTGTCCGGGCGGTAAAGGTGGGCCAGGCATTTTTGGCCTTTCAGCGCCTGGTAATGTTCCGGGCGGGTCAGGCGGCGGCCCAGGCCGGGGCTGCCCACTTCCAGATAATAGCTTTGCTGGATGGGGTCGGCCTCGTCCAAAATGGGGTCGATGGCGCGGGAGACCGCCTCGCAGGTATCGGTGTCCAGCGGGGTGTCCCGGTCGATCAGCACGCGCAGGAACCAGTCCGGCCCTTCCTTTTCAAAACGGACGTCCCACAGCTGAAGGCCCATGCCCTCCACCGTGGGGCGGACCAGACGCTCCACCGCAGCGGCCGCGCCGCCGGTCCCCTGTGCCTTTTTGGCTTTGCCCATCAAACAGCCCCCTATCACAAAAAGAAAGCGGACCTTGGCGGCCCACTTCCAAAAATCAATCATCGAACACTAGGAATATACCACACACCTGCAAAAAAAGCAAGCCTTTTTGCCCATTTTAGGGCCAAAACCGGGCGTTTGGGGGCAATTTTCACGGTGTTTGCCCCACCGGAACCGCCCCGGCGCGCAAATAAAGCGGCAAACCGGAGTGCGGCGGGCGGCGCGCAAACATGGATAAAGATCGTAAAAATTGCAAAAGCCCTGCGGCAGGGCGGCCTGCCTGTAACATTTTTGATGCATCCGTCGTTTATAGTAACAGAAAGACAAAAACCGGCGCGGCGGGGCGGCACAGCCCCCGCGCAGCCGGGCCGGGCGCACGGCGAAAGCGGAACGCGCGCCCATTCTATTCATCTTCTTCCGGGAAGGCGGTGTTTTTATGAAACAGACCAGACGACTGGGGTTCCTCCCCGCATTGCTGATCGCGGCGCTGCTGCTGGCGGCGTGCATCCTGCTGGCCGGGCTGAGCGCCGGGCGGCAGGCACCCGGCAGCCGGCCCCGCGCGGCCGCTGCCGTTGTCGCGGCCGGGCACCCGGCCGCGGGCGGCGCGCCGGTGCAGCCGGCCGATTGACAACCGCACAGGCGGCGTGTATAATGGCCCTATATTTAGATGCCCGTCTAAATTTATCCAAACCAGCCGGCATCCCGGCGCGGGCGTCGCAAAGCGAGGGATCTTTGTTATGATTGCACCCGTTCCTGTCTTGTCCATTGTATGCTGCGCCATCACCGCGCTGATCGCCTTTGGCGCGCCCGTTGCGCTGACCATCCTGTGCATGCGCCGGTCGCGGCATGCCCTGATGGCAGTGTGCACCGGCGCCATCTGCTTTATTCTCGGCGCGCTGGTGCTGGAGCAGCTGTTCCATTCGGTCATGCTCGGCCTGTTCCCCGTCATTGGCGAAAACGGCATGGTGTACATCCTGTACGGCTGCCTGACCGCCGGCCTGTTTGAGGAGACCGCCCGGCTGATCGGCCTGCGGTTTTTGTGCAAAAAGCAGGATGCCTCGGCGGTGACGGGCTTTGCCTGCGGCGTGGGGCATGGCGGCATCGAGGCGATCCTGCTGGCCGGCATGACGATGCTGAGCAACCTGATGGTCATGGTTTCCATCAACGCCGGCAGCGCCGACAGCCTGCTGGCCGGGCTGGAGGGCGAGAGCTACGACGCCGCCGTGGCCCAGCTGCAGCAGGCGTCGGCCATCCCGCCGCTGGAGTTTCTGGCCGGCGGCATCGAGCGTCTGGCGGCCATCACGCTGCACATCGCCCTGTCCATGCTGATCTGGATGGTGGTGACCAAACGGCTGCCCCTGTGGGGCTATGCGCTGGCCATCGGCCTGCACGCGCTGGCCAACCTGCCTGCCGGGCTGTACCAGGTGCTGGGGCTGAACATGTGGCTGACCGAGGCCGTGGTGGTGGTTGTCACCGCCTGCATCGCCTTTGCCGTGTGGAAGCTGTACCAGCTGCGCCGGGAGGCGCCGGCGGAGAGTTGACAGCTCTCCCCCGCCCCGCCGTGCGGGGCATCCCGCAGAGAGCAGCTTGCCCGATCATATCTTATAGTACATAAACAGAACGCAAAAGCAGGCCCTGCCGGGCAAGTTTCCCGGCAGGGCCTGTTCTGTTGCTGTTGTTCTGTCGGCCCAGGGGGCGTATCTGCCACCCGCTCACATGCCGGCGGGCACGGCGGTCTCGACCCTGGGCGCGCCGCCGGCCAGGTCCTCGGCGGTGACGGGGGCCGCATCCCGGTTGCCGTTCTCCAGCCGCTCCTTGGCGACGGCCAGCATCAGCTTGATGCGGTTTTCCTGGTTGACGCGGGTGGCGCTGGGGTCGTAGTCCACGGGGGTGATGTTGGCCTCCGGGTGCAGGGCGCGGATCTTGTTGATCATGCCCTTGCCCACAATGTGGTTGGGCAGGCAGCCGAAGGGCTGGGCGCAGACGATGTTGGCGTAGCCGCCCTCCACCAGCTCGATCATCTCGGCGGTCAGCAGCCAGCCCTCGCCCATCTTGGCGCCCAGAGAGATGATGCCCTCCGGCTTTTTCATCAGCTCGCGGAAGGAACCGGGGGCGTAGAAGCCGTGCCGGCGCAGCGCCTCGTTCATCGCTTCGCCGATGGAATCCAGCCAGTTCAGCAGCGCGTCGGCGCCGCCGGCCACCAGGGCGTTGCCGCCGTACAGCTGCTGGGTGATGGTGTAGTTGGCCACGCAGTACTCCACAAAGCCCATCAGGCCGGGCAGGTTGACCTCGCAGTCCTGGGACTCCAGGAACTTTTCCAGATCGTTGTTGCCCAGGGGCGAGTATTTGACGTAGATCTCGCCCACCACGCCGACCTTGACTTTGGGGGTGCGGGTGACGGGGATGGCGGCGTAGTCGGCCACGATCGGCTCGAACTGGCGCTTCATGTCGTGGGCGCTGTAATACTTGTCCTCGTGCATCCAGCCCTGGATGGTCTTGATCCACTTTTCGGTCATGGCCTCGGCGTCGCCGGGGTCATTCTCGTAGGGGTGGACCTGGTTGCGCAGGCTGGCCAGCAGGTCGCCGTAGAAGATGGCGGCAATGACCTTGCGCAGCAGCTTGACCGTAAGCGGGATGCCGCTGTCCTTTTCCAGGCCGGAGAAGTTCAGCGACGCCACCGGGATGTTGCCGTAGCCGGCCTTGACCAGCGCCTTGCGCAGCAGGGCGATGTAGTTGGAGGCGCGGCAGCCGCCGCCCGTCTGGGTGATCAGCAGCGCGGTGTGGTCCAGGTCATACTTGCCGCTGTTGAGTGCGTCGATGAACTGGCCGATGACCAGCAGTGCCGGGTAGCAGGTGTCGTTGTGGACATATTTCAGGCCCAGCTGGGCGACCTCGCTGCCGCAGTTGCCCAGCACCTCCACGTTGTAGCCCTCCTTCTCCAATGCGGCCTGCATCAGCCGGAACTGGATGACGGCCATGTTGGGGATCAGGATCTTGTGGGTGTGGATCATGTCCTTGGTAAAATTGGGGGTAGTGTATTCCATGGGGCTCCCTCGCAGTTATGTGATACGCAAGCAGTGTTTACATCTTGCCGGCGCGCTCGTCCAGCGCGGCAAACAGGCTGCGCAGGCGGATGTTGACCGCGCCCAGGTTGGTGATCTCGTCGATCTTGAGCTGGGTGTACAGCTTGCCGCCGGCCTGCAGGATCTCGCGGGTCTCGTCGGTGGTGATGGCGTCCACGCCGCAGCCGAAGGACACCAGCTGCACCAGGTCCATGTCCTGCTGGGTGGTGCAGTACTTGGCCGCCGCGTACAGCCGGCTGTGGTAGGTCCACTGGTTGAGCACCGTGGTCTTGAAGGGCTGCACCCGGTCGGAGATGGAATCCTCGGTGACGACGGCGGCGCCCTGCTGCAGGATCAGCTTGTCGATGCCGTGGTTGACCTCCGGGTCCACGTGGTAGGGGCGGCCGGCCAGCACGATGATGCGGCGGTGCTCGGCGCGGGCCTTCTCGATGATCTGCTCGCCCTTCTGGCGGACCAGCGCCATGTGGCGGTTATACTCGGCATAGGCGGCGTCGATGGCCTCCCTGACCTCGCGGCGCGGGATGCCGGGCAGGTACTTCTCCAGCAGTTTGGGCATCTTGGCGGTGAAATCCTTGCGGCGGGCGATGTCGATGTACTCGTAGAAGAAGGGGATCTTCTCCAGCTCGGGGCAGTTGCCGGCCAGCACTTCGGGGTAGTAGGCGACCACCGGGCAGTTGTAATGGTTCTGGCCCAGGCCCTCGTCCACATTGTAGGTCATGCAGGGGTAGAAGATCAGGTCCACGCCCATTTTGGACAGCTCGGCGATATGGCCGTGGGCCAGCTTGGCCGGGAAGCAGGCGGTGTCGCTGGGGATGGTGGCCTGGCCTTCCTGATAGATGGTGCGGTTGGACACCGGGCTGACCACGACCTCGTACCCCAGCGTGGTGAAGAAGCTGTGCCAGAAGGGCAAAAGCTCGTACATATTCAGGCACAGCGGGATGCCGATCTTTTTGCCCCGCTTGCCGGGCACCGGCTTGTAGTCCAGCAGCAGCGCCAGCTTGTAGGCGTACAGGTCCAGCGACTCATCCGACGCCTTGCCGGTAACGGGCTTCTCGCAGCGGTTGCCGGAGATGAACCGCTTGCCGTCCGAGAAGATGTTGATGGTCAGCTGGCAGTGGTTGCCGCAGCCGCTGCACTGGACGGTGTTGACCTTCTGGCTGAAATTGGCCAGCTGTTCCGGGGTCAGCACGCTGCTGGTGTGGCCGGCGGCGGTCTTGCTCTTGCCGTAGAGGGCCGCGCCGTAAGCGCCCATCAGGCCGGCGATGTCGGGGCGGATGACGTTGACGTGCATCTCCTTCTCAAAGGCGCGCAGCACGGCTTCATTATAGAAGGTACCGCCCTGCACCACGATGTTGCGGCCCAGCTCCTCCGGGCTGGAGGCGCGGATGACCTTGTACAGCGCGTTCTTGACCACCGAGATGGACAAACCGGCGCTGATGTTCTCGATGGAGGCACCGTCCTTCTGCGCCTGCTTGACCGAGGAGTTCATAAACACGGTGCAGCGGCTGCCCAGGTCCACCGGGCGGTCGGCAAACAGGCCAAGGGCCGCGAACTCCTTGACGTCGTAGCCCAGCGCCTCGGCAAAGGTCTGCAAAAAGCTGCCGCAGCCGGAGGAGCAGGCTTCGTTCAAAAAGATGTTGCTGATGGCGCCGTCCTCGATCTTGAAGCACTTCATGTCCTGGCCGCCGATGTCGATGATGAAATCCACGTTGGGCATGAAATATTTGGCGGCGGTGAAGTGGGCCACCGTTTCCACCAGGCTGAAATCGGCATGGAAGGCGTTTTTGACCAGCGCCTCGCCGTAGCCGGTGGTGGTGACGCTGGCGATCTTCAGGCCGGGGTGTTTTTCGTACAACCCGGTCAGCACCTGGCGCACCAGCGGGATGGGGTTGCCCAGGTTGGGCTGGTAGCTGGTGAACAGGATGTTTTTGTTGTCGTCGATGACCACCAGCTTGATGGTGGTGGAGCCGGAGTCGATGCCGATGTGCACCGGCCCCACGTCACTGCCAAAGGGCAGGCAGGGCACGGTGGCCTTCATGTGGCGGGCGTGGAACTCCTCGTACTCCTGCTTGCTGGCAAACAGCGGCGGCAGGCTGACATAGGTGGCGGTGGCGCTGTAATCATCCAGGCGCTTTGCCACCTCGTCCAGGTCAAAGGCCTCGTCGGCGTAGTAGGCCGCACCCAGCGCCACATAGAGCAGGCTGTTTTCGGGGCAGGTGCCCTTGACGTGCAGTGTCTCGTCAAAGCACTGGCGCAGCACGCCGGAGAAGGTCAGCGGGCCGCCCAGGTACAGCACGCTGCCCTTGATGGGCCGCCCCTGGGCCAGGCCGGCGATGGTCTGGTTGACCACCGCCTGATAGATGGAGCGGGAAATGTCCCCCGCCTGCGCGCCCTGGTTGATCAGCGGCTGGATGTCGCTTTTGGCAAAGACGCCGCAGCGGCTGGCGATGGTGTAGGTGCGGGTGGCCGTCTGGGCCGCCTTGTCCATCTCGTCGGCGGACATTTTCAGCAGCGTGGCCATCTGGTCGATGAAAGCGCCGGTGCCGCCGGCGCAGCTGCCGTTCATGCGGACCTCGGTGCCGTTTGTCAAAAACAGGATCTTGGCGTCCTCGCCGCCCAGCTCGATGATGCAGTCGGTGCCGGGGGCCAGGCGGTTGGCCGCCACGCGGGTGGCGAACACCTCCTGCACAAAGGGCACCTTGCAGCTGTCCGCCAGGCCCATGCCGGCGGAGCCGGAGATGGCAAGCAGCGCCTTTTCGCCGTGGAGATACTCTGCCTCGACGCGGGCCAGGATCTCGCGGCCCTTTTCCAGAATATGACTGTAATGACGTTCGTATGTGGAATATACCAGCTCGTCGGCGTCGTTCAAGACAACGCACTTGATCGTGGTGGACCCGATATCCAGCCCGACTCTCATTCGTTGATACCTCCCGAAAATGCGTGTGGTTCGATTTGGCGGCGCGCCGCGGCCGTTTTTGACCCGGCCGGGCGGACGGCTTGCAGGGCGGGCGGCCGGTCTTGTGGTCCCGGCGTCCGCCGCTGATAAAACAAATCAATATATTGTAGCGCACTGCGCGAAATTTGGCAAGATGGGGCGGCCAAAAGTTTTTTGGGCAAAAATCCCGGATCGTATCCTTCGGCAGCCCGCACACAAAAACAGCGCATCGGTCCCTGTTCCGATGCGCTGTTCCGGGGCGCGAAGCCCCATGCCAAAAGAAGAAAAAGAGGAGCGGAGATGAAAAAGATAGAAGCGGTTATCCTCATTTTCGGGGAGCCCTGTCTCCCCTAGCCTGGCGTCCCTGTTCGCCCTGCTTTTGAGGACAGTTATAGAATACCCGGTAATTGTGACAAAACGGTGACAAAATCTTCAACATTTCACGAAAGAAGTTATAATGAATTGTGAACCGGGCCCCCTGCCCCACTGTTCGGCCGTTTTTCGGCCCGGCAGGCGCCCAAAAGCCCCCACGCCCACCACCAAAAAGGAAACCGACATGGCAAACCGCATCAACTACGAAAAAGAGATGGAAAAAACGCTGGACGCCCTGGCCGCCCGCGGCGAGCGCCCCCGGCTGCTGCTGCACGCCTGCTGCGCCCCCTGCTCCAGCGCCACGCTGGAACGTCTGGCCGGGCACTTTGACCTGACCATCCTGTATTATAACCCCAACATCTACCCGCCCGAAGAATACCGCCGCCGGGAAGCCGAGCTGGAACACTTTGTGCGGGACGCCGGCTACGCCGGGGTGCCGGTGGTGGAGCTGCCCTATCGCCCGCAGGAATTTTACGACGCGGTCAAAGGGCTGGAGGAGGAGCCGGAGCGGGGCGGCCGCTGCACTGTCTGCTACCGGCTTCGGCTGGAACGGGCGGCGCAGTATGCGGCGGCCAACGGGTTTGCGTGGTTCACCACCACGCTGTCCATCTCGCCGGTAAAGGACCCGGTAAGGCTGAACGCCATCGGGACCGAGCTGGCGGAGCAGTATGGCCTGCACTATCTGCAAAGCGAGTTCCGCAAAAAGGACGGCTACAAACGCAGCCTGGCCCTGAGCGCCCAGTACGGGCTGTACCGGCAGGACTACTGCGGCTGCGAGTTCAGCAAGCGGGCGCGGGGCGTATAAGCGCCCGGCACGCCCCGGAAAGAGAGGTTCCCCATGTGCCTTTCCCCCGAATTTTCCGCCGACGCCGCGGTGATCCTGTCCCACCGGCACGACAACGGCGCCGATTTTTGGGCCACGCCGGACGGCAGGCTGCTGAAGGGCGCGCCCTTCACCACACTGGAGAGCGCCGGCTACCTGCTGGAACTGGGCGTTCCCGCCGACGATCCGGTGCTGCAGGGTACCGCCGAACTGGTCTTTTCCCACTGGAAGCCGGATGGGCGCATCCCGACCACGCCCGGCGCAGCGGCGTACCCCTGCCACACCGCCCTGGCAGCCAATCTCCTGTGCCGGATGGGCTACGCCGGGGATGTGCGGCTGCAGCAGACCTTTGCCTATTTTATGGCCAGCCAGCAGCCGGACGGCGGCTGGAAATGCAACAAGTACAGCTTTGGCCGGGGCGAGGAAACCCGCTACTCCACGCCCTACACCACGCTGCAAGTGCTGGACCTGATGCGCCATGCCCCCTGTTTCGGCGATCCGCGGCTGGACCGGGCTGTGGACTTTCTGCTGGAGCACTGGGTCATCCGCCGCCCCATCAGTCCCTGCCACTACGGCATCGGCACGCGCTTTTTGCAGCCGGAGTATCCCTTCCGCGGGTACGATCTGTTTTATTATGTGTATGTGCTTTCTTTCTACCCGGCCGCCCGGCAGGACCCGCGCTTCGGGCAGGCCGTGCAGGCTCTGGCGGACAAGACTGTCGGCGGGCAGATGGTGGTGGAACGGGTGGTGCCCAAACTGGCAAAGCTGAACTTCTGCCGCAAGGGGCGTCCCAGCGCGCCTGCCACCCGCCGCTGGCAGGAGATCTGCCGCAATCTGGCCACCTGACCGCCGGGAACGTGCCTCCACCAGATATAGTGTTAAAGCCAAGCCAAAAAACAAAATATTCCGTTTTTCCTCTTGACCTTGCCGCGGCTGTCTGGTATACTTTGTCTGCCGGATCGTGCCGCGGTATTTTTTATGCACACTCCGCTAAGCCGCCGCGGCTTGCTTTTTGCCGGCAATTCATATATAATTGCTATGGATTAAATTTTCCCCTTGACGGCGGCGGCCTGCTCTGCTATACTGGCGGCATCAGGCCATGCGACTGACGGAAGTGGAGCATACCACAGGGAGCATGGCCGCTGCAAAGCCGACCGTCTGGGCGAAAGTTCCAGAGGGGCGGCTGTTTTTTTGTGCTTTTTGCCCCGGCGGAACTTTTCAAGATCATTCTCCCCAACCAAAAGGAGGGTCTGCCATGCCGCAATACCGGATCGTCCCGCTGCGCCAGTGTCCCGACCTGGCCGGGCCGGCCGCCGAGTGGTTCGCCGCAAAATGGGGCATCCCCATCGCGGAGTACCGCGCCAGCATCGACGCCAGCCTGCAGGCGCCCGACCGGGTGCCCCAGTGGTACCTGGCGCTGGACGGCGGCTGTATCGCCGCCGGGGCGGGGCTGATCGAAAACGACTTTCACGACCGGCCCGACCTGGCCCCCAACCTGTGCGCGCTGTTTGTGCAGCCGCCCCACCGGGGCCGGGGGCTGGCCCGGCAGCTGCTGGATCACATCCGCAGCGACGCCGCGCGGATGGGCGTGGACCGGCTGTATCTGGTCACCGACCACACCGATTTTTACGAGCGGTGCGGCTGGCAGTTTTTGACCACCGTCCATGACGAGAGCGGCCGGCCGGAGCGGATGTACACCGCCCCCTGCCCGCCGCCCGCCGGAAAGGAGGCCGCCCCATGACCGCAGGCCGCATCCATTCCATCGAGAGCATGGGCCTGGTGGACGGGCCGGGCATCCGCACGGTGGTGTTTTTGCAGGGGTGCCGGCTGCGGTGCCGCTTCTGCCACAACCCCGACACCTGGGCCCCGGCCGGGGGCGAGGAGCTTTCCGCCGGGCAGCTGGTGGACAAGATCGCCCGCTTTCTCCCCTACTTTCAGCGCAGCGGCGGCGGGGTGACCTTTTCCGGCGGCGAACCTCTGATGCAGCCGGCGTTTTTGCTGGAGGCGCTGCGGCTGTGCCGCGGGCGGGGCATCCACACCTGCCTGGACACCGCCGGCATCGGCCCCGCCGCGCTGACCGACGCCGGCCTGGACGAGATCCTGGCCGAGACCGACCTGGTTTTGTACGACGTCAAGCACTGGCAGCCGGATGCCTACCGGGCACTGACCGGGCAGGACATCGCCGGGACCGAAGCCTTCCAGCAGGCGCTGCGCCGGGCCGGCACGCCGGTGTGGGTGCGCCACGTGGTGGTGCCCGGCCGCACCGACAGCCCCCAGGCCATGGCCGGGCTGAAAGCCTACATCGGCAGCCACCTGGCCAACGTGCAGAAAGTGGAGCTTCTGCCCTACCACCTGCTGGGCGTGGCCAAGTATCAGCGGATGGGCCTGCCCGATCCCCTGCCCGGCGTGCCCGCCATGGACAAGACCCGCTGCGCCGAACTGCAGCAGACGTTTTTCCCCGAAAACGGATAAGGCGGTTTGCCCGCCCCGTTTTCCCTGACATAGTTCCCACACACAAATCGACACACACAGCGAGACACACATATTGAAAGGAGTCCGACCAATGAATCCCACCGCATGGAACGGCTTTGCCCCCGGCAACTGGCAGCGCGAGATCGACGTGCGCAGCTTCATCCAGAAAAACTACACCCTCTACGAGGGGGACGCCGGCTTTCTGGCCGGCCCCACCGAGCGGACCAGAAAGGTCTGGTCCAAATGCGAGGCCCTGCTGGCCGAGGAGCTGAAAAAGGGTGGCGTGCTGGACGTGGAGACCCACACCATCAGCGGCATCTGCAACTTTGCCCCCGGCTACATCGACAAGGACAACGAGGTGATCGTGGGCCTGCAGACCGACGCCCCGCTGAAGCGGATGGTCAACCTGTACGGCGGCGTGCGCATGGCCAAGCAGAGCCTGGAAGCCTACGGCTACACGCTGGACCCGGACATTGAGCGGCATTTCTGCGAGTACCGCAAGACCCACAACGAGGGCGTGTTCGACGCTTACCCCAAGCGGGTGCGCGCCGCCCGCCACGCCGGCCTGCTGACCGGCCTGCCCGACGCCTACGGCCGCGGCCGCATCATCGGCGACTACCGCCGGGTGGCGCTGTACGGCACCGACCGGCTGATCGAGGACAAGCTGGCCGACCTGGACCGCATCGACGGCGCCATGGACGACGAGCGCATCCGCCTGCGCGAGGACGTCAGCATGCAGATCCGGGCGCTGAAAGAGATGACCCGCATGGCCGCAGGCTACGGCGTGGACATTTCCCAGCCCGCCCAGACCGCGCAGCAGGCGGTGCAGGCCTTGTACATGGGCTACCTGGCCGGCATCAAGGAGAACAACGGCGCGGCCACCTCGCTGGGCCGCACCTCCACCTTCCTGGACATCTACATCCAGCGCGATCTGGACAACGGCCTGCTGGACGAGGCCGGCGCCCAGGAGCTGGTGGACCAGTTCATCATCAAGCTGCGGCTGGTGCGCCACCTGCGCACGCCGGAGTATAACGAGCTGTTCGGCGGCGACCCCACCTGGGTGACCGAGTCCATCGGCGGCATGGGCATCAACGGCAAGCCGCTGGTGACCAAAAACTCCTTCCGCTATCTGCACACGCTGGAAAATCTGGGCACCGCGCCGGAACCCAACCTGACCGTGCTGTGGAGCGAGCATCTGCCCCAGGCCTTCAAGGATTACTGCGCCCATATCTCCATCACCACCGACTCGATCCAGTACGAGAACGACGACGTGATGCGCCCGGTCTACGGCGACGATTACGCCATCGCCTGCTGCGTGTCCGCCATGGCGGTGGGCAAGCAGATGCAGTTCTTCGGCGCCCGCTGCAACCTGGCCAAGAGCCTGCTGTACGCCATCAACGGCGGCGTGGACGAAAAGAGCGGCCAGCCGGTGGTGCCGGGCATCGCCCCCCTTACCGACGAGGTGCTGGACTACGACAAGGTCTGGGCCAACTACAAAAAGGTCATGGACTATGTGGCCGAGCTGTACGTGGACGCCAACAACATCATCCACTACATGCACGACAAGTACGCCTACGAGGCCAGCCAGATGGCCCTGCACGACACCCATGTGCAGCGGCTGATGGCCTTTGGCGTGGCGGGGCTTTCGGTGGCGACGGACAGCCTGTCCGCCATCAAATACGCCAAGGTCAGGCCCGTCCGCAACGAGAACGGCGTCGCCGTTGATTTTGTCACCGAGGGCGACTTCCCCAAGTACGGCAACGACGACGACCGCGCCGACGACCTGGCGGTGGATACCGTCACCTACTTCAGCGGCGCGCTGAAACGCCACCCGCTGTACCGCGGCGCCATCCACACGCTGTCGGCGCTGACCATCACCAGCAACGTGATGTACGGCAAAAAGACCGGCACCACCCCCGACGGCCGCAAGCTGGGCGAGCCGCTGGCCCCCGGCGCCAACCCGATGCACGGCCGCGACAAAAACGGCGCGCTGGCCTCGCTGAACAGCGTGGCCAAGATCCCCTACCGCAACATCTGCCAGGACGGCGTGTCCAACACCTTCTCCATCGTGCCGGAGGCGCTGGGCCGCGAGGACGGCGTCCGCCGCGCCAACCTGGTGGCTTTGCTGGACGGCTACTTTGCCCAGGGCGCCCACCACCTGAACGTCAACGTCATGCACCGCGAGACGCTGATCGACGCCATGGACCACCCGGAGAAGTACCCCTCGCTGACCATCCGCGTGTCCGGCTATGCGGTCAACTTCCACCGCCTGAGCCGCGAGCAGCAGCTGGAGGTCATTGCGCGGACCTTCCACGAGAGCATGTAACGTACCCGCTTCAGACTGTCGAAAAAGTATAAAATTCGTCGCCGTCGGCGGACAATCTCCGGCCTAAGAGCCGGTCCTTGCGGCCCGGTTGGCCTCCGAAACGCGCCTGCGGGCGCAGTGCGCCGACGACGGCGACACCGACAGGGAAATTTTGCGGCAAATTGTGTGCGAGGAGCTGTGCTCCGAGTGCGCGATTTGCCGTAAAATTTTGTCGAAGGGGATTCCAAAGGGGGAAACGCGCCGAGCTGGCGTTAGCCAGTCGAAGCGTTGCCCCCTTTGCAGCGTGTCGAGTTTCTCGACACGCTGAAGCGGGCAGCGCCCAAAGCCGGCATCCGCCGGCCGGGCGCTGCCCGCCTTTTTTTGACTTTTGGGGCGGGATGTGGTATAGAGATACCAAACCGCTGATCTTTCGATTTTTCTGTTTTGAGGTGATTTATATGGCGCAGCCTTTCCAGGCCGGCGAGACGGTGACCGTGAACGGCGCGGGATACACGCTGCAAAAACTGCTGGGCAAGGGCAAGGGCGGATACTCCTACCTGGCCCGGCGGGACGGGCAGCCGGTGGTGGTCAAGCAGATCCACCACGAGCCCTGCGAATACTACCAGTTCGGCGACAAGCTGGCCGCCGAGCTGCACGACTATGCGCGGCTGTCGGCCATCGGCATCGCCATGCCGAAGCTGCTGGACGCCGACCGGGCGGCCGAGCGGCTGGTGAAAGAGTACATCGCCGGCGAGACCGTCTATGACATGGTGCTGCACGACCGCCTGCCCGCCGCCTGTCTGGATCAGGTGCGGCAGATGTGCCGGCTTTTGTACGCCGCCAACACCAACATCGACTATTTCCCCACCAATTTTATTTTGCAGGACGGCGTCTTGTATTACGTGGACTACGAGTGCAACGACTATATGGATGAATGGAACTTTGAAAACTGGGGCGTCAAATACTGGAGCAAAACGCCGGAGTTTCTGGCCCATGCCGCGGCCCGCGGGTAAGCGCCGGCCGCCCGTTCAGGGCCGCAGACCGGCGGGAAGCCTTTTGACCCGGTAAAGGACAAGGCTGCAGGCAAGCACTGCAAGCTCGGTCAAAGGGAAGGTCAGCCACACAAAGCCAAGGCCCCAAAAATGCAGCACCCAGGCAAGGGGCACCAGCAGCACGACCTGCCGCAGCACCGTGACGAACAGGCTGCTTTTGCCCCGGTCGACGCCCTGGAAATAGACGGTGAGCATCATGGTGGCGCCGGCCGGCACAAAGCTGAGGGCGATGCGCCGCAGTGCCGGCACGCCGATGGCCAGGATGGCCGCGTCGGGGGAAAAGATCGAGAGCAGCCATTCCGGCACGGCCCAGAACGCCGCCGTGGCCAGCGCCATCACCGCCACCGAGATCCGGACCGCGCAGCGCAGCGTTTCCCGGACGCGGCCGGCACTGCCCGCCCCATGGTTATAGCTGATGACCGGTACGATGACCTGCTGCAGCCCCATGAGCGGGATAAAGAAAAAGGCCTGCAGCTTGTAATAAATGCCAAGGACCGTGACCGCGTCCTCGGTGAACTGCTTTAAGATCAGGTTCAGCCCGATGATATACAGCGTATACAGCGACTGCATGGCGATGGACGGCAGCCCGCAGTGGAAAATTTTCCGGCAGTCGGCAAAGCGCAGCCTGCCGCGCATCCCGTATGTGCGCCACACCGCCGCCAGGGTGATGCCCATGGCCGCCCACTGCCCCAGAACGGTGGCCGCCGCGGCCCCGGCCACGCCCAGTTCCGGCGCGCCCAGCAGCCCGAAGATCAGCACCGGGTCAAGCACAAGGTTGATCACGGCGCCCGCCACCTGGGCCAGCATCGGCAGCAGCATATTCCCCTTGGCCTGCAGCAGCTTGGTGCAGTTCGACTCCACAAACAGGCCCAGCGACCCCAGAAAAATGATCCGCCCATACTGGACGCCCGCCGCGCGGACCTCCGGCTGGTCGGACGAGACGCCGAAATAGGCTTCCACCAGCAGCGCCCCCGCCGCGGCAAACACCAGCGCGTTGGCAAGCCCCAGCCACAGCCCGCTTTTTGCCAGGTCCCGCTGGCGGCCGGTATCGCCCGTGCCGTCCATGCGGGAGACCAGGATGCCCAGCCCCGTGCCGACGCCCGTGCCCAGGGACGTCATGAGAAGCTGGATCGGATAGATCACGGAAAGCGCCGTCAGCCCGCTGAGCGAATACCTGGCGACAAAATAGCTGTCCACGATGTTGTAGATCGACTGGATCAGCAGCGCCAGCATGACAGGCGGGGACAGTTTCAGCAGCAGCTTTCCGACGGGTGTGTCACCCATACATACTCAGCCCCTTTCCTGCCCCATCATAAAGGGTGGAGCAGCTACAGGGTCAAGCTTTTTTTCAAACATTCTTTTCGGCGCAGGGCTCCAGGTGCACGTACAGCTCGCAGGAATAGTCGTCCAGATAGGGGAACAGCTGCAGCCCCAGCTCCTCTGCAAAGACGGCGTCCGCCGTGCGGTGATGCCCGGCCAGCCAGTCCAGCAGCGGCGAAAGGTCCGCCCGCTCGTTTTGGATCCGCAGCGTGGTCACCGCGTACTCGCCGGCCGGCAGCCGGTAAAGGTCCTGCGGGGCGGTGTGGGCATAGCCCTGGCCGTCCAGTTTCAGGTATTCGCGCTGTTTGACGACCCGGCCGCCGCGCAAAGCCTTCCTGTCCAGGACATAGCCGTATTTCCGCCGGATCGACGGGGCGCGGCGCAGCTCCTCCCTGGCCGCCTGCTGCAGGTTGGCGTGGTAGGCCTGCCCGGCGCCGGGCTTGCCCGCAATGACCAGCTGCTCCTCCCGCGTGATCAGGCGCACCCCGGCGTCCTCCTTCCGGCTGGCGGCGATCCGCTCGTTTTCTTGGCCGTACCACACGATATCGTCCGCCACCTGCTGGTAATACCGGCTCAGGCGCACCGCCTCCTGCCGGTATTCCATTAAAAGCGCCGTGATGGCGTCGTTGTCCCGCAGCGCAAGGATGCGGCGCACCGTCTCCAGCGGGATGTCCAGCTTGCGGCAGACGGTAATGATATCCAGCTGCCACAAATTCCGCAGCGAATAGTAGCGGTACTGGTTGTCCGGGTCAACATGGTCCGGCACCAGCAGGCCGATCCTGTCATAAAAATGCAGGGTATCTTTTGAGATGCCCGTGGCGCGGCTGACCTCGCCGATGCGGTAATAGGTGTGTTCCAAGGCCGGCCCTCCTTTTTTGTCATCTGCCTGCGGGCGTCGGGGGCCCCGCGCCGGCAGTTGTCTGCCAACAGTATAGCAAAGCGCCCGCCGCCCGGCAAGGGCGGCCCCGCGCGCCGGACTTTGCCGAGACCCTGCGTCGAAATGTAGGTTTGTCAAACATCTTGTACAGCGAGAGATTCAAAGAAAGCAGCAAGTT
>HBJMC02800__coassemble_340_pt1 | contig 19952 bp, 17 predicted proteins | sample HBJMC02800__metabat2_low_PE_013 | metagenome-assembled genome bin HBJMC02800 | reverse complement strand
TGACCTTTGTGGACGCCTGGAACATGGTGGAGCAGCCGCTGGTTTACCTGGACAGTTCCTACGACTACCCGCTGTCGGTTTTCCTGTCCCAGATGAACGGGCAGGACGTGGGCGTGCTGTGCGTCTGCGGCATTTTGGCCGCGCTGCCGGTACTGCTGTTGTTCCTGTATTATGACCAGGATCTGGCGGACGGGATCTCGCTGTCGCAGATTCACTGAGATGGAAGGGGCAAAAATTGCGCGGTATACGCCATTTTGCCTTGGAATTTGCCCAAATTTTCCCCCGCGCCGTCGGAGCGCCTGTGCCCGCAGACGCGCGCCTCGTGCCCGGCCGCTGCGAAAACGGCGGCTTTGGGGCCGGCACACCCCGCCGGCGGCCGGTTTTTGACGATAGAGAGTTGAGGTGCTTTATGAATCGCAAACGAATTTTGCGGTGGGTGGCGGCGGTCTGCCTGCTGGTGCTGGCCGTGTGTACGGGGGTCTCGTACTTTGTCTACGACGCGCTGTTGCCGCGCATCGAGGTGTACAACTTTATCGCACGAGACAGTCCCAACCCCAACGACTACGAAATCGAGTGGTGGGTACCAGAGTCCTGTATTCAGAGCCGTGATGAACATGACCAAGTAACGATTTACCGCGTACTCTCACGTGATGGCATCTTCGGCGTCGAAAATTTTGTCGAAGCCATTGATGGCAAGATTTTACGACAGGGAGAAGGCGAGGTAGAATTGGATGCCCCAGCGATGTACATTGAGGAAAAACTGGTGCTGACCACCGACAAACCGCTGCGATCCGGCACCGTCGTGTCCATCTTAAACCCGGAGGTCTGGCAGGAATAAGCCGCGCCCGCCGGCACAAGCCCCCGTCCGCCCGGCCAAAACAAACCCGTTGCAAACCAAACCGACCAGCCGCCACGCAGCTGGTCGGTTTTTGCTGCCTGCGGCATCCGAATGGCGAAAGCTCCGGCGGGGCCGCGCCCTGCCGGCAACATGGAAAAGGCGGACGCACAAACGAAAAACCAAGCGTTCCCCTGCGCCGGCGGGCGGCGGCATGCCGGGCGGCAGCCCCCCTGCATTGCCCCGCAGCCCCCCAAGCGCCAGCCGCCAAAAAAATCCCTCCATTTTCGCAGAAATTGCAGAATAGCAGGCGAAACTTTTTCCTGAATGTGGTATACTAGGGTATATCCGATCCGTTAAAAGTGCCGGGGATTTTCAGAGCCCTCCCTGAGCACAAGCACAATCCCGCCGGTTCCCCGGCCGGGGCACGGGCGGGATCTTCCGCCGCGGGATCCCCGCGCAGAAAGGATGTATTTGTATGAAACAGATCCGCTGGGACACTCTGCTGACCCCCCTCATCGGCATCGTGCTGGGCATCTACCTGGTGGCCCGGCCCGGCTCCGCCACCACGGCCCTCTGCTCGCTGATCGGCTGGCTGGTGCTGGTGGCCGGCGTGGCCGGCATCATCAATGCGGTGTCCTTCCAGCACGCCACCATGCTGGAAAGTCCCCTGCTGCCCTTCAGCGTGGTGGGCGCCGTCATCGGCCTGTTCATCGTCACCCGGCCTTCCATCCTGGCCGAGATCGTCAGCCTGATCCTTTGCGTGTTCCTGCTCATTGAGGGCGCCAGCGGCCTGCAGCGGGCCTTTCAGCGCCGCAACTGGGGCGACCGGCTGTGGGTGGTGCCGCTGGTGGTGGGGCTGCTCTCGCTGCTGGTGGGGCTGTGGATGCTGTTTGCGCCGCTGGCCTCCACGTTCCTGATGATGCGCGTGGTGGGCGTGGCGCTGATCGTCAGCAGCGCGGTCAACCTGCTGGCCTCGCTGATTGGGCAGCGGTAAGCCGGACACCCGTTCAAAGTTTGACATTTTGCAAAAACATGTTAAAATGTGCCTGTCTGAATGATTCAAAACATTGAGCCATCTGCCGCCTGGCAGAGGGTTCCCAGCGGCAGCCGCCCCGGCACAGGCCGCCCATCCGGTACATTGCGGGCCGCCGTGCCCGTTTGATAAAGGAGAGATGCCCCATGATCCGCATCCTGACCGATTCCGCCGCCGACCTGACGGCAAAGGATGCAGCCGCCATCCCCGGCCTGCACATCGTCCCGCTGAACGTGCTGTTTGAAAACGGCGATACCATCCGCGACGGCGTGGACATGACCCGCGCCGAGTTCTACGACCGGCTGGCCGGGGCCGAAAAGCTGCCCCGCACCAGCCAGCCCAGCCCGGAAAGCTTTATCCAGGTGTTTGAGGAGGCCAAAGCCGCCGGCGACGACGTGGTCGCCATCCTGATCGCGTCCAAGCTGTCCGGCACCTTCCAGTGCGCCCAGCTGGCCGCCGAGGAGTGCGAGTTCCACGACGTTTACTTTGTCGATTCCGACACCGCCAGCCCCGGCGAGTATATCCTGATCCGCGAGGCCGTCCGCCTGCGGGAGGAGGGGCTTTCCGCCGCCGAGATCGCCGCCCAGCTGGACCTGCTGAAAAAGCGCATCCGCATCCTGGCCGTGGTGGACAGCCTGAAGCACCTGCACAAGGGCGGCCGCCTGCCCGCCGCGGTGGCGCTGGTGGGCGGCGCGCTGGGCATCAAGCCGGTGCTGTCGGTCTACGACGGTGCGGTCCACCTGGCCGACAAGGCCCGCGGCCGCCCCGGTGCCTATGTGGCCATGTTCAAGCAGATGGACAAGATGGGCGGCATTGACACCCGCTACGACTTTGTGCTGGTCTACTCCAGCGACCGCCTGGTGCTGGGCCCCATCCAGCATTACGTGCAGAACAACCTGAAGCTGACCGGCGGCCATATCAGCCAGATCGGCTCGGTCATCGGCACCCACATCGGCCCGGCCGCCGCCGGCATCGCCTTTGTGGTGCCCCCGCAGGACTGAGTCCGCCCCCGCCGGGCACACACCAAACACAGCAAAAAGCACCCCCGCCTCGCGGCCTTTGCAACAGCGCCGCAGGGCGGGGGTGTTTTATGATTTGTCAGCCGGCGTCCAGCAAAACAAAAGCGGGCAGGCCGCAAAAGATGCGGACTGCCCGCCGGGGTCACGGTATGGCGGGGGACGCAGCCGGACAGGCGGCTTACCTGCCATCCTCGCCGGGGATGCGGCCCATGGCGTCCCGCAGGCTTTGGGCTACGGCACGGCGGCCGCTGTGCACGGTGCGCAGGCGGCGGGGCGGCGGGGCCGGCTTGGCGGGTTTGGCCTTGGGGGCCGGGCGCACACGGCGGGCCGCCGGGCGGGCGGCGCCGGCCATGGCGGCAGGCTCCTGCACCGGCTGGGCAGGCTGCGGCGCGGGGGTGGGGTCGGGCACGCGGGGGGGCATGTCCTCCGGCTTGCCGGAAGCAAAGGCGTCCAGCCGGACGCCCAGGTTTTTCAGGTCGGCGTCGGTGTTGTCCAGCGCGGCGTAGATGGCCGCGGTGGCGTTGTCCAGATCCAGCGCGGCGGCGCTGAGCTTTTCGTCCACGCGGCTCAGGCGCTCGCGCAGCACCAGCACGCCGGCGGCCAGGTCGCGGGCATTTTCGGCCATGCGGGCCTTTTGGGCGTCGGCCTCCTGCTGCATGCGGCGGGCGGTGCTGTCGGCCAGGATGCGGGCGTCAGCCAGGATCTTGCGCGCCTGGATGCTGGCGGTCTCGTCCGCGGTGGGGCGGGCCGGCTCCGGTGCGGGTTCGGGTCTCGGTTCCGGCCTGGGCGCCGGCGGGGCGGGCGGCTCAGGCAAAGGCTCCGGCGCAGGCTCGGCGGGGGACGGCGCGGGCTGGGCCGCAGCCGCCTGCAGCCGCTGCTCCAGCTCGTGGCACTTGTTCTGCCATTCCAGCATGGTGCGCTGGCTTTGCTGGTAGCGGCTCATATAGCCGTTGGCGCGGCTTTCGGAGACCTTCAGCTGTTCCTGGCTGTCGGCCAGCTTTTTCTCGCTCTCGGCCAGGTTTTGCTCGGCCTGTGCGGTGCGGTCGGTCTGCTGCTGCAGGTCGCTTTGCAGCTTTTCCACGCAGGCGCGGGCGTTGAGCTGCTCTTTCTTCAGCTTGTCCACCTGGGCCTGGAGCTGCTTGATCTGCTCCTCATATTCCAGCTGCTGCTGCTGGGCCTCGCTGGCCAGTGCGTTGACGTAGGCGAGCACGTCATCCCTGTTAAAGCCCCAGGCCTGCCGGCGGAATCCCTCCTCCGGCGCATTCGGCTTTGCCGACGGCATGGCGTACCCCCTTTGTTTTTACTGCCTGTGCGCCTGCCGGCCCTGCCGCAAGTCATGCGGGCCGGCTGCGCGGGATGTTCGCGGCCTGTACCGCCGCGGCAAAGCAGCGTTACGGGCGCTTGTTCAGGATGCTGAGCAGGTCGTTGAAGTAGTCGCCGTCATCCTCGTCATCGTCGTCGGCGCTCTTGGCGGGCGCGGTGTCGATGCCGGTGCCGAACACATCGTTGAACACCGGGTTGGGGATGACCGGGTCAGGCCGCTCCACAGGGGCCGGCTCCGGCGTGGGCTCCGGCATGACCGGCGCCGCAGGCTGGGCGGGCTGGGCAGGCTGGACCGGGGCGGCAGCCGCGGCCGCGCGGGCGGCGTTGCGGCTGTCGATATGGGCCTGGATGGGCTCGTCCACGGCGGGCGTGCTCTCAAAGCCGGTGGCCACGACGGTGACGCTGATCTCGTCCGAGAGATGCTCGTCAAAGGCGGTGCCCCAGATGATGTTGGCATCCGGATGGGCGGACTGGGTGATCATAGAGGCAGCGGTCTCCACGTCGTCCAGGCCGATGTCCGGGCTGGAGGTGATGTTGATGATGACGCCGCGGGCGCCTGCGATGCTGGTCTCCAGCAGCGGGCTGGAGATGGCGGCCTTGGCGGCGTTCTCGGCCTTGCCGGCGCCCTTGGCCACGCCGACGCCCATGTGGGCGAAGCCGGCGTCCTTCATGATGGAGCGCACGTCGGCAAAGTCCAGGTTGATGAAGGCCGGGATGTTGATCAGGCTGGAGATGCTCTCGACGCCCTGGCGCAGCACGTTGTCGGCGGCCTCAAAGGCATTCATCAGGGTGATCTTTTCCTGGCTGATGAGCTTGAGGCGCTCGTTCGGGATGACGATCAGGCTGTCGACATGCATCATCAGGCTGGCGATGCCCTGCTCGGCCAGGCTCATCTTGCGCTTGCCCTCAAAGGCAAAGGGCTTGGTGACGATGCCGACGGTCAAAATGCCCAGGTCATGGGCAGTCTCGGCCACAACGGGGGCAGCGCCGGTGCCGGTGCCGCCGCCCATGCCGGCGGTGATAAAGACCATCTGCGCGCCCTTGAGCGCGTTGGCGATCTCGTCCTTGCTTTCCTCGGCGGCACGCTGGCCCACTTCGGGGTCGGCGCCGGCGCCGCGGCCCTTGGTCAGCTTGGCGCCCAGCTGCACTTTCTGGGTGGCCTTGGAGTTGATCAGGGCCTGCTGGTCGGTGTTCATGGCAACGAACTCGACCCCGGAAAGGCCGGCCTCCACCATGCGGTTGACAGCGTTGCCGCCGCCGCCGCCGACACCGATCACCTTAATGTTTGTAACATTCTGCATCTCTTCATCGAGAACGAACGCCATGAGTGTATCCCCCTAATTTATTGGATTTGGCCGGACGAAACGTCATGTATGGGCACACGAGTCCGTGGACAGTACATATAACTGATTATAAGAATACCAAATTCGGCCGGCAATTTCAATACCCGAACGCCAAAATGCCGCAAAAGTGACCCGAACATTGGCAAACCTGCCACAATCCTGCGCCGGTTTTTGGTACAGCTGGGCAATTTGACACCACCGCCGTTCCCCGGCATCGAAACCGGCGGCGGACCGGCCGTCCGGGCAGGCGGGTCCCGCCATGATTTTGCCCCGGACCGCCCCCAAACGCAAAGCTTCCTTGTGCGCACTCCGCCAAGCGCCAGGGGGGCAAAGTCCGGGGCAAAACAGGGTGCGGCTTACGCCATGCGGCAGGCGGCGCCCAGGCCGGCCAGCTCGTCGGGCAGGGCCTGGTAGCCGCGGCGGATGTGGCCTTCGTCCAGCACGCAGGTCTTGCCGCGAGCGGCCAGGGCGGCCACCACCAGCGCCGCGCCGCCCCGCAGGTCGGGCGCGGTGACCACCGTGCCGGCAAGCCGCGCGCCGCCGCCGATGCGCAGCTCCCTGCCGTTGGCCTGCACCTGCGCCCCCAGCGCGGCAAAGCCGGCGGCGCAGGCAAAGCGGTTTTGAAACAGCCCGTCGTAGACGCGGCTGGGGGCGTCGGCGGTCAGCAGCACGGCGGCGGCCAGGGGGGCGGTGTCGGTGGCAAAGCCGGGCCAGGCGGCGGCAAATACCTCCTGCCCGCCCTTTAAGGGGGCGTGGGGGTCGCGGCAGACCCGCACCGCGCCGGGACCGGCGTTCACCTGGCAGCCGGCCGCCCGCAGAAAGTCCAGAAACGTGGCAAAGTGGCCGGGGCGGCAGCGGCGGATGGTCACGTCGCCCCCGGCGGACGCCGCCGCGGCGGCGTAGGTGGCGGCGGCGATGCGGTCGGGCACCGGGGTAAAGGTGCAGCCGTCCAGCCCGCCGGCCCGGCCGTGGATGACCACCACCGGCGTGCCCGCCCCGGTGATGCGCGCCCCGCAGGCGTTCAAAAAGGCGGCCAGGTCCTCCACCTCCGGCTCGCAGGCGGCGCCCCGCAGCACGGTGGTGCCCTGGGCGCAGGCCGCGGCCATCAGCAGCGTCTCGGTGGCGCCCACGCTGGGCAGCCGCAGCGTAAAGTCCGCGCCGTGCAGCCGCCCGGCCCGGCGCAATACCACCGCGTCGGCGGCAAACTCGATCTGCGCGCCCATGGCGGCCAGGCCGTCCAGATGGATATCCACCGGGCGGGGCCCCAGCCGGCAGCCGCCCGGCATGGGCATGCGCACCTGCCCCACCCGCACCAGCAGCGGCGCAAAGTAAAACACCGAGCTGCGCATCGCCCCCGCCAGCCGCGGGGGGATATCGCCGCACAGCAGCGGCACGGGGCTGGTCAGGATATCCCGCCCCCAGCGGGCGGCCTTGGCCCCCACCGCGCCCAGCAGCGCCAGGCTGGTGTCCACGTCGGTCAGGCGGGGCACGCCCCGCAGCCGGCATGGCTCGCCGCACAGCAGCGTGGCTGCCAAAAGCGGCAGCACGCTGTTTTTGGCCGCCGGCGGCGCAATGCTGCCCGCCAGCGTGCGTCCGCCCCGCACCTCGATGATCTCCATGCCGCACCGCCTCCCTTACCCGTGCCGGCCGCGCCCACAAGGGCGGCCGCGTTTCCTCAACATTCCACTATATGCCGCTGTCTGCCCGTTTCGGCACCGGCGGGCAGGGCAAACGGTGACTTTTTGTGCCGCGGCGCCGGTCACAGCAGCAGCGGCTGCAGCTGGATGCCCCGCAGCGCACAGTCCAGCGTGTCGGGGATCAGCGTCATGTCGCTTTTCAGGCTGTTGGGCTTGTGGATGCTGTCGTCCTGGCCAAAGGGCACAAAATAAAAATGCTTGCGCTGCAAAAGCGCCGCAATGTGGGCGGCGCTGGCGCCCAGGCCGTCGTTGGTGGAGGGCGCCACCACCACCGGCAGCCCCCGCCGCAGCAGGCTTTTGGCCGCCATGGTCACCGGCGTGTCGCTCAGCCCCAGGTCCAGCTTTGCCAGCGTGGTGCCGGTGCAGGGGGCCACCACCATGGCGCAGGCCATCCGCCGGGGGCCCAGCGGCTCCGCCTGCTGCAGCGTGTCGATGGGCGCATGGCCGGTCAGTTCGGTCAGCTGCCGGCGCCAGCTTTCGGCCGTGCCAAAGCGGGTGTCCTGCCGCGCCGCCGCCCAGCTGAGTGCCGGCAGCACCTGCCAGCCGCGGCCGACCAGGGCCTGGATCTGGGGCAATACCGCCCCAAAGGTGCAAAAGCTGCCGCACAAAGCGAACACCACGGTGCGCGGCAGGTCGATGCGCTGTGTCATGGCTGGTCCTCCCTTTCCTGCAGGATGGTCTGTACCGTGTCGGCCACCAGCTCGCCGGCGGTCTGAGGCGCGCAGCGGGCGGGCAGGCTGAGGGCATGCTCCGCGCGGATGCCAAGGTCCTTTGCGGCGGCAAAATCGGTGCCGCCCGGGCTGCTGGCCAGGTCGATGACCAGCGCCCCCGGCGGCAGGCAGGCCAGCCGGGTGCGGTCCAGCACCGGCGCGGGGATGGTGTTGACCACCGCGTCAAACCCCGGCAGCAGCCGCTCCAGCTGTTCCAGCGGGGCGGCGCGGCAGCCGGCACAGCGGGCGTTGGCGCGCTGCTCCGGGCTGCGGGCCGCCACCGTGACCCAGGCCCCCAGGGCGGACAGGCGCTCGGCCAAAGCGCGGCCGATGCGGCCGTAGCCCAGCACCAGCACCGGGCTTTGCCACAGCGTGCGGTCCCGCAGCTGCATCAGCAGGCAGAGGCAGCCTTCGGCGGTGGGGACGGCGTTCAGCGCGGCCAGCTCCGGGCGGCAGAAATAGTCCACCGTTTCCAGCCCCGACTGCCGGGCGGCGGCCTGCACCTCGGCCCCAAAGCGGCCGCCCAGCGCCAGCGTGCCCGGCCGGGCGGCCGCAAACGCGCAGGACAGTTCCGGCGTCAGGCGGTCCAGGGGCAGCGGCAGCAGCAGGCAGCCGGCCCGGCCGGCCCCGGACGGCGGCAAAACGGAATACCCGGCGCGGCGCAGCGCCCTGGCCGCCGCCTGCTGGCGCGCGTCGCCGCCGATGACGCAGATGGTTTTTTGCATGGTCTCACCCCCGGATGTTGTACCCCATGCTATGCCGGGGACGCCGGGGCGGTGCATGCAAAAAGCGGCCGCCCGCCCCCGATGCAGGGGAACGGGCGGCCGCGGTGCGGTCGTATTGGTTCGGCGCTCAGTTCAGGCGCAGGGCGTCGCACTCGTCGCGCAGCACGGTCAAAGGCTCCACCGCCACGCTGCCCACGCGGATCTCCACAATGGTGGACGACCCGGTGACGGCGATGGCCTCGCCCTGGGCGACGGTGTCGCCCTCCTCCACCTCCAGGCTGCGCAGGCAGTAGAAGATGCTCTTGACGCCGCCGCCGTGGTCAATGACGATGGTGCTGCCGGCGGTGCCGCCCAGATCCTCGGCCAGCAGGATGCGGCCGGCGGCGGGGCTGATCAGCTCGTCGCCGCGGCGGGTGGTCAGCACCACGTTGTCCGCCACGCGGGCGGTGCCGTTGTCGATGTTGGCGGTGCGCTCGGTGGTGTTGCGGCCCACATATTCCGGCGCGCCGTAGGCTTTGGCCACCTGCAGGCTGCGCAGCAGCGGCTGCACAAAGCCGTCCTCGGCCCAGTACAGCCGGGTGTCGGTCTCGTCCAGCAGGGCCTCGACCTCGGCGGGGGTGTCCTCCGGGCCGATGTAGGGGCTGACCCGCCGGCCGCTGCTGGAGACGTCGGTGTAGCCGAAGCTGCCGCTGTTGACGGTCAGTTCCAGCTCCTCGGTATAGCCGTCGGCCTGCACGGTGATGGTGTAGCCGCCGGTCTGCTGGCCGCTGGGGATGCCCAGCCAGGCGATCCAGCTGCCGGCCTGGCCGTTCTGGTAAAACTCGGCGCTGCCCAGCTCGCTTTGCAGCGTGGGGGCCTGGCCCGACCGGGTGCCGCTGACGCGGATGGCCACCACGCCGCCCTGTGTGACGGTGCGGGTGTTGAGCCGGATGCCGGGCCGGATGCCCACCGTAAAGGCAAAGCGGTAGGTCTGGCTGCCGCTGACGGCGGCGGTGCCGCTGCCGCTGTTGGGGATGGAGACGGTCAGCTCGGCGGTATAGTCGCCGTTTTCGGTAAAGGAGTAGCCGCGGTACTCGACGGCGGTGCCCTCAAATACCGTCTCGCCGTCGGCGTCGGCGATGGTCAGCCAGACGTCGTACCCGGCGGGGGAAACGCTGAGCACCGGCGCGGCGCTGTCCACCACCTGGTCCAGCTGCGCCGCCTCCCTGCTGAGGGTCTCGGCGTAGGTGCGCTTGATCTGGTTGCCCACCACCGGCACCTGCCAGCTGTACGAGGTCGCCTCCAGCGTCTGGCCGTCAAAGGTGGCGGTCAGGGCGGGGATGGCGTCGGGGGTCGCCTGGCTGTACAGCCAGGCCACGCCCGCGCCGGCAATGACGGCAATGACGATGACCACCAAAAGCAGCCAGCGGGCCATACCGTGCAGCAGCCCGATGCCCCAGGCTTTGGCCCGGTCGGGCAGCGGGGCGTCGGAAGCGTCGTCGGGGGCATCGTCGCCGGCGTCCTCCTCGTCCCCGTCGGGCCGGGCGGCCGCCTGCTCGGCGCCTTCCAGGATCTGCTGGATGGACACCTGCACCGTGCGGGTGATCTCGGCCCGGCGGGCCAGCTCGGCCGCGTCGGGTTCCGGCTCGGCCTCCTCGCTCTCGTCGGCGTCCTGCTCCACCGGCCAGGCGGGGGGCGTCTCCGGCGGGGCGGGGGCGCGGGGCGCGGCCGGCGGCGGGGCGGACAGTTCCCCTGCCCCGGTCCCGGCGGGTCCGGCGGGCGCGTCCGGGGTTTTTGCAGGCTCCTCCAAGGCATCCGGCGCATCCGGGGTTTTTGCGGGTCCCTGGGCGGCGTCCGGCCGGGCGGCCGGGGCCTTTTCTGCCGGGGCGTCCGCCGGCTGCGGCGCGGGGGCGTCTGCGGCAGGCTGGCTGTCCGGGCTGCGGGCGGCCTCCGCGCCGGCGGCTGCATCCTTGGCGGGCAGGTTCGGGGCCTGGCCCTGCCGGGCGGCCCCGCCCTTGCGGGCGGACTTTCTGCGGCGGCGGCGACGGCGGCTGCTCTTGCTCTGCCCGCCGACGGCGGCGTCCTGTTTGGGGGCGGGCGGCTGCCCGGCGGCAGTCTCCTCCCCTGCTGCGGCGGCCGGCTGCGTCTCAGGCTGCCGGGCCTGCTGCTTTGCTTCGTTCATACTTTCTCCACCATGTTGTTCCATTGCTGTGCTCATTTTTGGTATGCGTTGTATGCGTTTGGGTCACATTGCCGGGCACCGGTTTGACCGCTGCCGTCAGGAGGACAGGTTTTCGCGGTATTGCAGCCCGCTCTGGCCCTTGATGGCCAGCGCCGGGTCCACCGACTTGTTGGCGATGCGGATCTCGTAGATCAGGTCATGGTCGGCGGCGGCTTTGCCCACCAGCTCCCCGGCCTGGACCGTCTGCCCCCGCTGGACGCTGACTTCGCCCAGGCCGAACAGATAGCTCTTGACGCCGCAGCCGTGGTCGATGACCACCGTGCCGCCGGTCAGCTGCAAAGTGCCGGCATAGTCCACCACGCCGGCCTGGGGGCTGACCACGTCGCTGCCCTCCGGCGCGTCGTAGGTCAGGCCGGTGGCCTGGCCGTCACGGGTGCCGTCCACCAGGTAGATGGTGCCGTACTCCACCGCCACGCTGCCGGCGCTGGGTGCGGTAAAGGCCCCCGACCACAGTTTATTCTCGGCCGAGGTCTCGTATAACGGCCAGATGGCGTTGCGGTATTCCTCGTTGGCGGCGGCGGTGGCCGGCTCCGACGCCTGGCTGACGACGCTGGGGTAGTTGGTGGAGGTGACGGTCAGCTCCACGTCCACCGCCGTGTCGCCGCAGGTGATGTGGATGGTGCCGCCGCCGGCGCAGTTGTAGGGGATGCCCAGGTAGCCCATCCAGCCGCCGGATACCGGGTGGAAGCGGATGGTGCCCAGGTCGGTCTCGGCCTGGGGGGTGCCGTCGCCCAGCACGCCGGTCAGCAGGATCGCCACCGCGTCCCCCTGGGCGGCGCGGGTCTTGCTCAGCTCCACCTTGGGCTCAAACTGCACGGTAAAGCTGGCCTGGTACAGATACCAGCCGATGGGCTTGGCGGGCTTGTCCGTGCTGAGCTGGCGCAGCGTCAGCGAAAGGGTGTACTGGCCGTTTTGGGTGTAGGCAAAGTCGGCGTAGCCGGCGGCGTCGCCCTGGTAGGCGACGGTGCCGTCGGGGGCGGTCAGCGTCAGGTCGGCCTGGCTGACCCAGTCGGGCAGGACCAGCTCAGGCCGCTCGGACCCCAGGTCGCCCAGCTGCTGCACCGTCAGCGTCGAAGGCTCGTAATAATTTTTGTAGACAACGCCGCCAAGGACGGGCACATCCCATTCATAGCCGACATTTTCCAGCGCGACGCCGCCAAAGGTGGCGGTCTCGGCGGGCATGTCGCCCTCGTCGGTCATATAGTAAATGGCGCCGACAGTACCGCCCAGCAGCACCGCCACAAACAGCACCACCATCAGCAGCCACAGGATCAGCTTTTTCATTGTGTCTCCCTCCCGGCCGGGCGGCCGGTCATGTAAACGAAACGCCGGGGCGCAAAGCCGTCAGCGGCGGCGTTTCCGGGGCATTTTGGAGGTATAAAGTCCGGCCGGGCGTCCGCACAGCCGCACGTTGCCGTGCGCGGCGGCCGCCCGGCCGAACAAGGGGATCATGGCGCTGCAAAACGCATCAGAACGAGATCTCGCCGTCCGTTTCGGGAGCGGGCTCGGTGCCGGGGGCGGCGGGTTCCTCGTCGTCCTCCATCGGCTCCATGTCGTCATCGTCGTCGTACTCGTCGCTGAACAGCAGCTTTTCGTACTCGTCCAGTTCCTTCTCGCGGCGGTACAGGTACAGCGCGACCGCAGTCAGCACGCCGGCCACAGCGGCCAGGAACGCCAGCGCGGCGCCAAACGTCGATTTCTTCATCATGGTGGTGAACCTCCCTTACATTTCGCCGCAAGCGGCGAGACTGCGGCCCGGCGTTCGCCCCGGTACCGCCGAAGTACTTTTATTATACCCGACCCTGCCGGGGAATACAACGCCCAACCTGTAAAAAATTGGAGACAAAAAAGTAGCGTTTTTTGCCGCGCCGCGGCGCGGGCGGCAGCATATTGTCGATATTGCGCCGTTTTTATAAAAACTCACCGTCGGGGCAGGGCCGTGCGGCGCAGATCGTGCGGTTTTGCGGCGGCTGCGGCGCGACGCAGCAAAGCCCCCGGCCGGCGGGGGTCATTCCAGGTTGCCGGTCAGCGTCATCACGGCGGACAGCACGGCCAGCGGCGCGGTCTCGCACCGCAGGATGCGGGGGCCAAGGCCCACCGCCACCGCGCCGGCGGCCGCAGCGGCCGCGGCTTCCTGCGGCGAGAAGCCGCCCTCACTGCCGGTGATCAGGGCGATCTTCCGGGGCGGGCGGGCCGGGTCGCCGGGCAGCAGGCTGCGCAGCGGCACGCCGCCGCACTCGTAGAAAAACAGCGCCAGGTCATAGGCTTTCAGCTGATCGCAGACGGCGGCAAAGTCCGGCAGCGGCAGCGTCACTTCGGGCAGGATGCCCCGGCCGCACTGTTTGGCGGCCTCGGCGGCGATGCGGCTGTACCGCTCCCGCTTGGCGTCCTCCTTTTTTGGGGCGGCCACACAGTAGCGGCTGAAAAAGGGCGTCACCCGGCGCACGCCCAGCTCGACGCTGTGGCGGATGATGTCCTCCAGCTTGCCCTGTTTGGGGTAGCCGGCATAGAGGGTGACCTCTACCGACGGCTCGGCGGCGCTGGGGCAACCCTCACTGACCGAGAACTCCACCCGGCCGGGGGCGATGGCGGTGATGGTGCCGGTGTACTCGACGGCGTTTGCGTCGCAGAGGACGACGGTGTCCCCCACCCGGCCGCGCATCACGTCGGCCAGGTGGTGGGCGTCGGGGCCGGTCAGCGCCGCGCGCCCGCCGCCGATGTCGGTTGTAAAGTAACGGTGAGGCAATGGTTTCTCCCTTCTTGTGGGGCGGTATGGAGCATGGAGATCCGGCATCCGGTTTTGTGCATATCCCGCCGGTACGGCCCGCCCTTCCGGGGGTGCGGCGTTCTTCCTGGGGCACACCCCTGTACAGGGGCCAGTGATTGCATCGGCCTGCGGTCGGGTTTGACATAGGGCTGCTGCTTTTTGTGTTACTGCCCGTCTACAGGGGCTTTGTAGGGCGGGCGATCTCGCCCGCCGCTTGGGCTCTGCGGCAGGGCAGGGTTTGCGGGACGATGCAAGCATCGTCCCCTACGAAACATAGGGCAAGGTTTTGCCGGGCTTTGCAGGGTATCTCCGCCGCAAGGCGGCAATGCACCCTTCCGTCTGCGCCTTGCGGCGCATCCACCTCCCCTTGCAGGGGAGGCTTTATAAAGAGCCTGCCGCTCCAAAAGCCTCCCCTGTAAGGGGAGGTGGCATCGCGTCAGCGATGACGGAGGGGTGCGGTGCCTTGCCCTGCCAATACCCTTCCAGGCCGCCGCAAGGCCCCCCCGGCGGGCGTGAACGCCCCGCCCTACAATGCAAGGCAAACGGGCTGCATAAGCGGGGACGGCAGGCATGGTAGGTGGATGACGGTTATGGAGCGCCGCCCCTCTGCGTAGGGGCCGATGATTGCATCGGCCTGCGGTCGGGTTTGACAAAGGGCTGCCGCTTTTTGTGTTACTGCCCGTTTACAGGGGCTTTGTAGGGCGGGCGATCTCGCCCGCCGCCTAGGGTTTACTACGTAGCAGGGTTTGCGGGACAATGCAAGCATCGTCCCCTACGGATGCCGGGCAAGGCCCTGCCGGGCTTTGTAGGATATCGGTAAAGCTGCGCGGCAATGCACCCTTCCGTCTGCGCCTTGCGGCGCATCCACCGTCCGGTTTGCGGTGCCCGCATCGCACGGCGCGCGCTGAAGCACGCTTGTGCTCTGCGACCGCTGCGTTGTCGCGAAGCGGCAAAGACCGGAGCGGTGAGCGAAGGGCGGTCTTATGTTTTCTATCGCCGAACAGGCGATAATAAAAGGAGTGACGGGCGTTTGCCGCACGAGAAACAGCTTTCTCCGCCGCAGGCGGCGCTCGACTCCGCAGCCCCTTGCAGGGGAGGCTTTGCAAACGGCTTCCGCTCAAAAGCCTCCCCTGTAAGGGGAGGTGGCATCGCGTCAGCGATGACGGAGGGGTGCCGCACCTTGCCTTGCCAATATCCTTCCGGACCGCCGCAAGGCCCCCCCGGCGGGCGTGAACGCCCCGCCGGTCAGGCTTTCTCGCACAAAATGCACACCCAGCCGCGCTTTTCTTTGATCTCCACCGGGCGCAGGCCGCTGGCCTGCAGGCCGGCCAGCACCTCGTCCTTGCGCTCGTCAATGATGCCGGAGCAGATGAACTTTGCTCCCGGCGCCATCAGGGCGGGCACCGCCGGTGCCAGCGACAGGATGGCCGCCGCCACGATGTTGGCGGTGATGATGTCGTAGACGCCCTCGGCCTTGTCGGACAGATCGCCCACCAGCACCCGGAAGCGGCCGTCCACGCCGTTGCGTTCCGCGTTCTCGCCGGCGGTGCGCACGCACATAGGGTCGATGTCCACGCCGTCGGCCTCGCGGGCGCCCAGTTTCAGCGCCGCAATGGCCAGTATGCCGGAGCCGGTGCCCACGTCCAGCACCCGCTCGCCGCCCTGCACCAGGCTGTCCAGCAGTTCCAGGCAGAGGGCGGTGGTCTCGTGGGTGCCGGTGCCGAAGGCCAGGCCGGGGTCCATGGTGATCCGGATGCGGTCGGTGTCGTAGCTCTCCCACCCCGGCACGATGGCCAGCCGGCTGCCGATGTCCATGGCGTGGTAATACTTTTTCCAGGCGTTCTGCCAGTCCTCCTGCTGTACGCCGGCGGTGTCCAGCGTGTAGGGCACCCCGGCCGCGTCCAGCCGCTCGCGGAACAGCGGCAGGACCTCGGCGGGGTTTTCGTCGGGGGCCAGATACATGTGCACGATGACAATGTCCCGCGGCTTGTCCAGCAGCTCCTGCTCGATCAGGTCCACGTGGGCGATCTCCCAGGCCTGCTGTTCCAGGTCGCTGTAATCCTCAATGTAAATACCGCCGTTGGAGACCATCGTGGCGATGGCCTCGGCGGTCTCGGCGTACTGCTGCGGCACGGTGATGCGGATATCGGTCCATTCCATGGGTGTTCCTCCCCGGGGCGGCGGCCCCGTCAGATGTTTTCTTGATTTTGGTTTTATTATACACGAAACCGCCGCGGCCTGTACAGGGGCCGCGGCGGTTTTGCCTACCGTGGGCGAACATTTGCAGCTTTTGCTGCTATACTGTAAGATAGAAGTGTACGGCGCGGCAAAACGTGTATTTGGGGGAAAGGGGGCTTCGGCCATGGAGATCCGACTTTTGAACGAGCAGCAGGCCGAACAGATCTACCGCAGCTATATGGTGCAGGATTTCCCGCCCAGCGAGCTGAAGCCGTTTGCCTCGGTGCAGGGGCTAATGCGCCGCGGCCTGTACGAGCCGCTGGCCCTGTACGAGGACGGCGCGCTGGCCGCCTACGCCTGGCTGGTGGTGCTGCCCGGCTGCCCCGGCGCGCTGCTGGACTACTTTGCGGTGCTGCCTGAACGGCGGGGCGGCGGCGTGGGCACGCGGGCGCTGCAGGCCCTGGCAGGCCATTATGCGCCAAGCCGGCAGACGCTGATCATCGAGTGCGAGCACCCCGCCTGCGCCCCCGACCCGGCCGCGGCCCGGCGGCGGGTGGGGTTCTATCTGCGGGCCGGGGCCAGGCCCACCGCCATGGAAAGCCTGCTGTTCGGCGTGCGGTACCAGATCTACGCCCTGCCCTGCGGCGGCGCCGAGTCCGACGCGGACATCCGCGCCGATTTGGAGACACTTTACCGCACCATGGTGCCGGAGCCTTACTACCGCGGCAACGTGGTATTTTTTGGCGGCTGAGGGGGCGGCCGTGCATAAACGGGGCGGCTTTGCGGCATGATGCAGAAAGGAGCGGGGCGCCCGCAGCGGCCGCCCGCAGCCATCCGCCCACAGGAAAGGACCGTGACCCCCATGAAGCTGGACCCCAAACGCTATGCCGAGATGACCCGCAAAGCCACGCCCCACTCGCCGGTGCTGAAAGACTGCCTGTGGGCGTTTTTTGTGGGCGGCGCCATCTGCCTGCTGGGCGAATGCCTGCGCCAGTTCTGGCTGCAGTGGTACGACGCCGAGCTGGCCGGCACGCTGACCAGCATCTCGCTGATCTTTCTGTCCGCGGCGGCCACGGCGGCGGGCTGGTACCAGAAGCTGGGCGCCAAAGCCGGCGCCGGCACGCTGGTGCCCATCACGGGGTTTGCCAACTCGGTGGTCAGCCCGGCCATCGAGTTCAAGGCCGAGGGCTGGGTGACCGGCGTGGGGGCCAAGATCTTTATCATTGCCGGCCCGGTGCTGGCCTTTGGCACGCTGGCGTCCTGGGTGTGGGGGCTCCTGTACTGGGCGGCGGGGAAGTTTGCGCCCTGACGGCGGGCTGCAGCCCCGGATGAAGGGGTCCGGCAGCTGGCGCTTGTGCGAAACCGCAGCGTTTTTCCGCCGCAAACCTTTCCGGCAGGCGTGAACGACCGCCCTGCAATACAAGGTGCGGGGCGGCGTTTGTTTCCGCCCGCAGGGTTCGCACCTTCCAAGCCCCGCGGGACGGTGCAGGCAGCGTCCCGCGGGGATGCAGGGCAAGACTCTGCCTGTTTTTGGAAGATACCCCTGATACAAAGCAGCAATGCACCCCTCAGGCGGCCTTGCCGCCAGCTCCCCTTACAGGGGAGCCTTTCCGGCGGCGGCGGCTTCAAATGCCTCCCCTGTAAGGGGAGGTGGATGCGCCGCAGGCGCAGACGGAGGGGTGCCGCTCCTGACCTTGCAAGTATCCTTCCGGACCGCCGCACATCCCCGGCTCCTGCATCCGTCCGGCAGCTGGCGCTTGTGCGAAACCGCAGGGTTCGCACCTTCCAAGCCCCGCGGGACGGTGCAGGCGGCGTCCCGCGGGGATGCGGGGCAAGACTCTGCCTGGTTTTGGAAGATACCCCTGATACAAAGCGGCAATGCACCCCTCAGGCGGCCTTGCCGCCAGCTCCCCTTACAGGGGAGCCTTTCCAGCGGCGGCTTCAAATGCCTCCCCTGTAAGGGGAGGTGGCATCGCGTCAGCGATGACGGAGGGGGGCCGCACCTGGCCCTGCAAGTATCCTTCCGGGCTGTTACACATCCCCGGCCGCCCGCTCGCATAACGTCAATTTCCCTGCCGTGTCTCTCCTTGCCGCAGCAGCACGAAAAATGCCCGCCGTAAAACACGGCGGGCATTGTTTCCTTGGTCTGGTTCGCAGATCACTGAGCGGCGGCCTTGTTGGCGCGCTTGGCCATACGGCTGATCTTGCGGGCAGCGGTGTTCTTGTGGATGACACCCTTGCTCTTGGCAGAGTCGATGGCAGAGACCGCGGCCTTGATGGCGGCGTCCTTGTTCTCGTCGTTGCTGACGATGGCGGCGTTTGCCTTCTTGATGACTGTTTTCAGGTTGGACTTGACGGCCTTATTGTGCATGGCCTCTTTCTTGGCCTGGACAACGCGGTCCTTCTGAGATTTGATGTTGGGCATTCGTTCCACCTCCTTGCTTCCCCATAACAGTACACCATATAATACCATAGTCCCCGCCGGGATGCAAGTGGTTTTTTCCAAAAAAGCGAAATATTTTGCGGCAGCCAGGCCCCGCGGGCGTCCGGGCTAAAACGCCGCCGCCCCGCATACACATGGGGCTGAGAGCGCGGCCGGGCGTTGCGGCCGCGCCGGCGGCAAGAGAGGGGGTGCGGGCATTGAAGGGCTTGTACCGGCTGCTGCGGCGGCTTATGGCGGCGGCGCTGACCGCCGTGACTGCGGCGGCCTGCGCGCTGGCGCTGGGCTGTCTGCCGCCGGGCGGCTGGGCGGGCGCAGCGGCGGTGCTGCTGGCCCAGCCGGCGGCGCTGCCGCTGCTGGCGGACGGGGCGGCTCCCGCCCAGGGCACCGCCCCCGAAGATACGGCGCCCGGCGCGCCTGCCGGCGATGCGTCCGCGCCCGTCCCGGCGGCTGCGGAAGCCTCCCCAGCGCCCGCAGCCACCGCCGAGACCGCCGGCGATACCGGGGACAGCGCCCCCCGCTCCACGCCGCTGCCGGAGCCGGAGGCAGTGCTGCTTGACGCCCCCGACCGCCCCGACGACGCCGGCGACATTGTGGCGCAGACCTTCCGCCAGGGCAGCGGCGAGGGCTATGTGACGCTGGAGGCGGGCAGCATCCGCAACAGCACCCAAAACCCCGACAGCGTGCTGGCCGAGGCCGCAGCCGCCGGGCTGCCTTTTTCCATTGAACGGAACAGCGACGAGCCCCAGGTGCTGATCTTGCACACCCATGCCACCGAGTGCTACCAGCCCTGGGCCGACCTGTGGTACGAGCCCGGCTTTTCCGCCCGCGACCTGGACACCGCGGTGAACATGTGCGCCGTGGGCGCCCGCATGGCCCAGGTTTTGAACGAGGCGGGCATCAACACGCTGCACGACGAGACGCTGCACGACTCGCCCAGCTACACCGAAAGCTATGACCGCAGCGCCGCGACGGCGCGCGCCTATCTGGAGCAGTACCCCAGCATCCAGGTGATCCTGGACGTGCACCGGGACGCCATCGAGCAGGACGGTGCCCGGCTCAAGCCGCTGACACAGATCGACGGCCAGGACACCGCCCAGGTGATGATCATTGCCGGGTGCGGCAACGGCAGCACGGTGCCGCTGCCCAACTGGAAGCAGAACCTGGCCTTTGCCGCCGCCTGGGAGACCCGCATGGAGACGCTGTACCCCGGCCTGACCCGGCCGGTGCTGTGCGGCTACCGCTTTTACAACCAGGATCTCTCCACCGGCAGCTTGCTGATCGAGATCGGCGGCCACGCCAACACGCTGGCCGAAGCCCTGCGCGCCGGCGAGTACGCCGCCCGCGCCCTGGCCGACCTGTTCGGCGCGGGGTAAGGGGGCGCGCCGGTGCGGCCGGGGCATGGATCCAAAAATTGCAAAAAAGGGCAGATCCGCACAAAAAGCACGGATCTGCCCTTTATTTTGGCCTGTCTGATGCCGTCCGATTTCAAGCAAAAGTTGTAGAAAAGTTGTGGTTGCAAGCCCTCTTTTCCACATCTTGTTTCGTCTTGCTTTTTCAGACACTATATATTGTGGAATTTCAGTCCAAAGGCTTCATCGTGGGGATTCCAAATCAGAAACGGTATATGTCTTTATATCCCTACAAAGCTCTATGCT